>Ga0268299_1000194_pt1 | contig 238599 bp, 207 predicted proteins | sample NOBtaG_FD_193484 | JGI IMG/M metagenome (GOLD analysis project Ga0268299, IMG submission 193484) | Activated sludge microbial communities from bioreactor in Nijmegen, Gelderland, Netherland - NOB reactor | ecosystem: Engineered > Bioreactor > Aerobic > Activated sludge | place: Netherlands... | reverse complement strand
CCTGCCGAAATCGCCGACCTTATACTAATCCAGCAGCCCCAATTTTCATCCATCAGGGTGCGGCCACGCCGCCGGACGACTGACCGGCAACACCAGCGGCGTTTGTCCCGAGTGCGGGGACAAAGCCTGTCCGCCTGCAGGGTCAGCGGATTTGGATTGCGGATTGCCGGCAACTGCCTCGAACGAAAAGTCGGAACAATGATCCGACCTGCACTGATTCTTTTGAACGCTCGGCCCATTGATTCCCGACTAACTTGTCGATAGACTGACACCTAATTCCGCCGGGCGCAAAACCCCATCTGCACTCGCTCGGGCATATCTGATAAAGGAGACACCTCATGTCACCACCACGCTTCTGGGCGTTCGCAGGGGTCCTCGTCGTGCTGGCGTCGCGGCCCGCCGGCGCGGCTGGCCCGCTGTATTCACTCATCGACATGGGCCACGCGCCGGGCTACACGTCGGTGACCCCGACCGGGATCAACTCTTCCGGATACGTCGTGGGCTCGGTCGGTCTGGCGAGCACCAGCACATACACCCGTGGATTTGTCTGGAATCCCAATACGCATGTCTACACACTGGTGGGCAACGGCGCTTCCAGCAGCGCCAGCGGGATTAACGACCGCGGCATCGTCGTCGGCACTGACAATGTGACTGGCAATACGGCCTATCGATACAACCTCAATACCGGGGTGATTACACACTTGAGTCCAATGCCGGGCGGGAGCAGCGCTAACGCCGTAGCCATCAACGCCTCCGGAGCCGTCACGGGCAGGAGTCTGAATGCGATTCTCCAGTACCGCGCGCCTCTATGGGCCCCCGGCGCGAGCATTCCAAGCGATCTGGGCGCGCTTCCTGGCGACGGGAGGCACAACACCGGATATGACATCAATGACGCAGGCGTGGTGGTCGGCCAAAGCAAACCCGGCAACAATGTCGTCCCCGTTCGCGCCACGCGCTGGGATCCGACCACACACCAAGTCCTAGATCTCGGTACGCTGGGCGGACTCAACAGCCTGGCCTATGCGATCAATAATCCCGGCTTCATCGTGGGCAGTTCCAACATCGGTGGAGGCGAGTCGAGCCACCCGTTTCTCTGGAATCCTACGACCCAGCAAATGACCGACCTGGGACTTCTGCCGGGAGCGTTCAGCGGGCGGGCCTCTGACATCAACGACTCCAATATGGTGGTCGGCCATACCGGCTTCAACGTCGGCGATCCACTCAATCGCGCTTACCTCTGGACCTCCCAGACCGGCATGCTCGATCTCAACACGCTGACCGACTTCACCGCGGCGGGCTGGGTGTTGAACTCCGCAGTGGCGATCAACAACGCGGGATGGATCACCGGCTACGGCCGCGCCCCCGATGGCCACCAGCATGGCTTCGTGCTCGTCCCCGTGCCGGAGCCGGCAACGATTTCACTTCTAATTCTGGGAGCGCTGGGCACGCGGCGTGTTTCTCATCGAAATGAGAAAAGGAGCAGCGGGTGGCACGGCCGGGGCCTTTGACAGCCTTGGTTCTTCAGGATGCGGTGTCGCGCCAGCGTACGGTGACGCGCCGCCGACGTATGAGAACGGCGCGGTGCCGGTGGAAGAAAATGACGCGCTGCATGTCGCCGAGGCATTGGACAAGCGCATCGGCTCGGTACTTATGAATTGCCACCAGGCGCTCGAGCAACTCCGCGATTCGATCGAGCAGTTAGAAGCGAAACAAACCAGCCCCAACCCGCCTTTTCAGCGTCTCTCGCACGATTTTTCACCTCTCGCGTCAGAGTCCCGCCAGGGCCGGGTACCCCATGTAACTCGCATCGAACAACGGGTTCGAGCGATTGACATAGGCCGCGAGCAATGAACGACGCTCGCAGGAAAATTAGGAGACGCGACCATGGATCCGATTACCAGCTTTGTCGATACTCTGGTCAAGATGATCAGCCCCATCGTGGAGTCGGTTGGAAACCTGTACCTGTCGATTTTCAACCTCTACTCCTTCTTGGGAAACATCCCGGGCATGTGCGAACTCGGAGGCTTCTGCCTCTAAGTCAGCACCTGGATGACAGGGAGAGTGTCGAACAGGGCGTTCGGTCGACATCGGTCGGCCGGACGCCCTGCGATTTTTTGGGCAGCCGCGCCACATCACTGAAGTCATACATTCCGCGAAATGCGCGAGCCATCGTGCGTCGCGTGGAGCCCAATGCCGACTCAGGCACCCTGTATCGCCGGCATCTTGACCGGCATCATCTGTCCGCCGGCGAGTCGGCTTGCTTCCGCGGTGAAGCCCATCAGGTGGCTTTCCATTGATGCCGCCAGATTGGTGGTGAGCAGGGATGGATCGCGTCGCCCGACGGCCTGGATGAAGTCATGCGCGAGCCGCAGGTCTCCGCCGCCATGGCCACTCAAATCCTTCGCGGCCTCCTGAACATCCCACCGGACGGCCTTGCGTTGCTCGAACACATGCACATCGAGGAAGCGCTCGTCGCCGACGATGTCTCCCTTGGTGCCCATGATGCGGGTGCGGCGGAAAAAGCGCAGCGGGATCGGAGAAAAACGCGCGGCGGGTCTCCCGATCCTGCCCGGTTGCGAATCGACCAATCGCCGAGTTCGCCCGAACCAGGACCGGAGAATCGGCTCGGTGCACATGATCTGCCACCGGGCGCTGAAGCAGCTTCGCGAGCTGATTGAGCAATTCGAAGCCTAAGGCCGTTTAAGAACCCACCTTGTGATGTGCCGCGGCGGGCAATGGGTGAACTGCTCGTCACAGTTGCGTTCAATTCGCCTGTTTGCCCAAGCCACGGACTTGCGTCCGGAGTCTTGAGCCTGCCTCGCATGTAAATCCAAGAAATTTTCCAGAAACTCGCATAAGACCGGTCTCAGTGCGGGGTACCACCCTGTGGTGCGGGACTGATGCTGAAGCCCTTCCTTCGTTTCAGGCGCACCAAGGCCAATTAGGATGTGCCATGAACCGATCCAGCGTTTTTCTTGTGTTTTCCGCATTGATGCCATTGGTGTGCGGATGCCTCAATTCGCCCGTCCCCGGGCCGCAGAATCCGCCCAGCCTGAACCTTGTGAAAAACAAGCTGGATGTCTCCGTGGCCCCGCCTGCCGGGGTGGCCATGCCGGCCCAGGTCAAGACAGCGCTCGGCAGCGTCAATGTCGCTTCGGGCGCCGCAGCTGCGACCCCGATTTTCGATGAAGGCCCGCAGTTCGCCATGGCCACGGACGCCGCCGGCAATGTTCAGTTGATGGGTTTTGTCGGGCCCGGCGCGTAGGAGATCAACACACACACGACGGCCGAGGTGATGCTCTTCTTCGGTATGAACGCCCCCCTGCTGACCGGATCGCAGCAGGAACAGGTGCTCGCCCTGCTTAAGCAACTGCCCGCCGTACAGACGCTGGCCGATGCGATCGGCGCGGCACTGGCTTCGGACAGCATGGCGGTGGCCAATCGAAATGCTGCCGTACACGCCGCTCTGACCGCGGCCCGAGCGGAGATCGTGCAGCAGCCGACGATGAAATCGAAAATGAACGCCGCGCGGGTGCTGGTCGATCCCAGCAACGCCCGCAGTGGAATCACGGTCTCGCAGCTGGGACTCAACTCAATCAACATCCGCAATGACTATCGAAGACGCGCATATTATTTCGTCGAGGCTGTGAGCTACGTGCCCGAGGATGGCGGCGAGCCGGTGCCTGTCTCCCTGGACAGGTCCGAGGGAAAAATCTCGCCCACCATAGGCGCCACTTCTCTTTTCGGCACCATCAGCGACATGTTTTTCGGGGACACCTGGGCCTATGCCGGCGTCGATTCCGGTGAAATCGAAGTCCCCATACAGCCGCAAAGTGCACAATCCACCACTTACAAGATTACCGTCGTGGGACCGGGGGCGCATGCCGGCGACGGAGCCAATCGAACGAGCGCCCCCTACGCGGACGGCGTGCCGTCCGGACTCACCGGTATCCAGGACACGAAGAAGCGGCGGATCGTGATCGAAGCCGCCATCGTGGACTTTTTCATCCCCATGCTGGTGGATCTCTTCATTCCCATCAAGGGCGAGAAAATTGACATATTTGCAAATCTGGACCACGCCAGCGATCTGGTGACCGGATTGATTTCGGCCGTTGGAAACGCGGCGCCGCTGGCAGTCGAGAAAATTCAGTCGGGCGATCTTCAGGGGGGCTTGGTTGACCTCTGGAGCAATCTCGTTGCCGATGGATCCGCTCGCGTAGTCATCTTTGAGGCCGTGTTTCAGTTCTTTGACGGCCTCGATCTGATCGTCGAAGAATTTGATAACATCGAGAATTTCAAGAAGTATGCCGAGAAATTTCTGAAAGTAGCGGACCTCGCCGATTCGGCTTTTGTGCTCCTGGATTCATGCGTTCAGTTCGCGCAGTGGACGCAGTCGAGCCGCGCCGAGTCCTGGAAGATCACCTCCACCCGTTCCAAAGTGAGACTTTCGCCCGAGCTGGCGGACATCGACAGACTTCAGACGCAGGTTTTCACTGCCATCGTCCCCGATGCCACGGACTCTGACGCAATCATTGTCTATCACTGGAAGAACTCCGCCCTGCATGGCGGTATTCGAGATAACCAGCATTCGACCGCGGAATTCGACTCCAGCGAAAACGTTGTCACTTATTTCCCCAGCATTCCTGCTTCGCCCGGGGTCGACACGATCACAGTTGAGGCCTTCGAAGTGCGAGGCCAGAACCGCGTCTCCCTCGGCACGGCTACGGCGAAAGTGGAGGTGCGCTCCCTGGTCCCCAAGATCGCCCCGGATCGGACTTCGCTGGTTCACAACGAGAGCCAGACCTTCACGGCGAAGGTGGACAGCACCCTGGCCAACGGCGGTGCGCTGACCTACAAGTGGTTCGGCACCAACAAGCACGGGCATCTGACCGGTCCGGCGCCAAACCTTGAGACCAGTATCAACACCGCCACGTACAAGGCCACCGGAACGCCGCCGGGCGAAGACACCGTGGCAGTCGAAGTCTTTTCCACCAAGGACGGCGTCAAGACCTCGCTCGGCATTGCCCGCGCCCAGGTCAAGATCGAAGAGAGAAAGACGATCATCATGGGCTCATTCAATGTCGAGGTGCAATTCGCCCAGCCCGGCTTCGGAACCGGCACCCCCGGCTACTCGTTCGTGACCGCCTATGCCAAGGTTCCCAAGGTGGAAGGCGCCACGTCGTATTCCTGCCGAATCTACAATTTCTACGACGGGGCCTACTGGGGTCACGGCACGACCTTCAGCGATTCCACGATACGCAATGCGGAGGATCGCGGCAGCGAATACTGGATCGGCCTCACCGGAGGAGTGTCCCGCGATGAAAATGTCGCGGAAAGTGTGGCGGGCGCCGCGGCACGCTTCGTCGGCATCATCGTCGAGGTGACGGTGACATACTGAAGCAATTCACGGTCCGCATGCAGCCAGTGGAGAGACTTGAATTGAGGTTGTCCCTCTCACAACATCCGGGACACATTGCCTACTCAGCCGCCCTGCGTCGCCGGCATCTTGACCGGCATCATCTGCCCGCCGGCCAGGCGACTCGCTTCCGCGGCGAAGCCCATCAAGTGGCTCTCCATGGATGCCGCCAGATTGGTGGTGAGCAGTGACGGATCGCGCCGGCCGACCGCCTGGATGAAGTCATGCGCCAGCCGCATGTCTCCGCCGCCATGCCCGCTCAAATCCTTCGCGGCCTCCTGAACATCCCACCGGACGGCCTTGCGTTGCTCGAACACATGCACATCGAGGAAGCGCTCGTCGCCGACGATGTCCCCCTTGGTGCCCATGATGCGCGTGCGGCGACCGGCGTATGACGTCATCGCTTCCATTGAGAATGCGACCGTAGCGCCGCCTTCGAACTCGAGCATGCTGACGAAGTGATCGGGCTGGTCATTGTCGCAGCGATAGACGCAGCGTCCGAACGAACCCTTGCGCAGGGCCTCGAGAATGCCCTTCTCGCTGCGGTCCTCGGTGATGATGTGATTGGTGCCCCAGAGCTTGTCGGTCACGTACACCCGCGGCGCAAAATAGGCACACGCCTTTTCGACCGGACAGCCGTCCATGCAATGGGATGGCGCGCCGGCCGGCGCGGACTCCTTGCGAAAATGTCCGAGCGAACCAAAGGCGGAGACCTTGCGGCAGGGCTTGTCGACCCACCAACGCAGAAGGTCCAGGTCGTGGCACGACTTGGCCAGGATGATCGGCAGGGCCACCTGCGTGTTGCGCCAGATGCCGCGGACGAATGAGTGCGACATGTGGATGTGATGAATCGGTTCCATGTGCTGGATGCTCAGCACGTCGCCGATCAGTCCGGAGCGCAGGATGGTGTTAATCTGCACGAAATAGGGCGCGTAGCGCAGCACGTGGCAGATGCCGACGATTGCCTTTTTGCGAGTCGCCAGTTGTAGGATGTCCTCGCACTGTTTCCAGGTCATGGCGATGGGCTTTTCGAGCAGCAGGTCATACCCCTGCTCCAGCGCGGCCATGGCCGGTCCATAGTGCAGATCGTCGGGGGTGGTGATGACGCAGACGTCGGCCCATTTCTTTCGACCGTCGAAAACCTGCTCCCACGATGTGAAGCGATCGGTCCGCGGAATTTCGTGCAGCCGCGCGGCCTCGGCATTGCGATAGGTGATCGGCTCGGCCACGCCGACGATCTTGAACTGTCCGGGCGTTTGGTTGGCGAACGAGCCGTAAAGCGACCCGCGCGCGCCGTGGCCGATGATGATCCCGGTCACCGGTCGATCGAGCGGCTTGTCCGCGACGGTCGCCGGCTTGGGGAGTTGGAAATCAGCGTCCAGGGCGAATCCGAGCCGCGGGAACATGAGCCCCGCGCCGGCGACGCCCACGGTGGTGAGAAAGTCGCGTCGGGAATCCATCCGCGCATCATCACGTGGTAAACTGCGAATGGCAACCGATTTTCCGCCGTAACCTCTTTGGCCACACCGACATCCAAGACAGGGAGACTGCTTTTTTTGACGCGAAAGAAACGACTAACTAGAATCGCCCCGTTCGTATTGCTGGCCGCATGGGCCGGCATCCTGTTCGTCAATCGTGAAGGGAGCAACCACATGGCCGGCGCCAACACCAAGGAATTCACCGATTCAAACTTTGAAACCGACGTGCTGAAGGCCAAGGAGCCGGTGCTGGTCGACTTCTGGGCCGAGTGGTGCGGTCCCTGCAAGGCCCTCGGCCCCACCATCGACGAACTCGCCACCGAATTCGCAGGCAAGGCCAAAATCGGCAAAATGGACACCGAGTCCAACTCCAGCACGCCGATCACCTACAGCGTGCAAGCCATCCCCACCCTGCTGCTCTTCAAGGATGGACAAGTCGTCAAGAAGTTCGTCGGCCTCACGCCGAAGAAGGACATCGCCGCCGCCATCGAGAGCGCTGCCGCGAAGTGATCGCCACTGGAAGCTGATCGCAAGGATTAGAAGCTGCGCTTATGGCGCGGGCCGCTTGTCCGACGACTTGAGCATCTCCGCGACCCGCGGCGCAATCGCCTCGGCGGCGCGCAACTGCGCAAGTTCATTCGGATGCTGATCCGTCGGATGCACCCAGAAGGCGTCCGACGGTTGATCGCGAAACAAGGGCCGCAAGTCGATGACGTCGCAACCGGTCTGGCGGCAGGCCTGCACGACTTTTTCATGCAGGTCGTCAAACGGATAGTCGCCATCCAACTGCCAGAAGATGGGAAAGATCACCACCAAAAATTGAAACCCGTCTTCTTTTGACATCGCCTGGAACTGCTCGAGCCCCGCGCGGCAGCGATCCCACTCGATCCAGTTGAAACCGCTGCGGATCTGCCGGAAGAACGCGTCCTTCAATTGAGACTGATGTCGCCGACTCTCGAACGTTCGCCAAATCGCGGAGACGGCCCCAAGCCCGGAAGGCTCGAACCGCTTCGTCATGGCATCGTTCTGCGCGATGGTCGCCGCGACGTCGCACGCGTCGTTCAGCACAAAGCCGAGCACCACGACATCGGGCCGCAGGGCACGGCCGTAGCGCTGCATGAAGACATATTCCTGCCGCGTGCCGTAGCCCTGAACGCCGCCGTTCAGCACCTGCACCGCGCCGAGGCCGGCGTCTTTTCGAAGCAACGTTTCCAGTCGCGCGGGATAGGTGTCCGCTGCGTGCACGCCTTCGCCAAATGTGAATGAGTCACCCAGACACAGCACGCGCGGGCCGGCGGAATCGCCTTCGAGCGCCGCATGTTCGCGCATTCGCAGATGATTGATCTGGTATTCGACGCGACCCGAGCCGCCGACGTATCCCCGTGCGTCGCCGCGAGGGTCGTAGATGGATGCAAACTTGATGTCCGGCAGGTATGCGAAAAAACGCGGATCATCGTCCGTCGGCATCATCTCGAACGGCCCGCCGCCCGGAGGCGTTTCAAACCGTCGCGGCTCGTATCGCGTCGGCTCCAGTCCGGCCGCTCGGAAGACGATCTCGGCCAGCCCAACCGCAAATACCAGCGATGCAACGACGAGGAGGGCGATTCGCTGCCGACGTCGGGCCGCCTGTGCAGTCGCTTGCTGGTCTGACGCGACGTCCGTCAATTGAGCCGAACCTCCGCAAGGTGCGCGACCTCTGGCGCTTGCAGCGGCAGGGTGACCTTGAAAACTGAGCCTTTGCCGACCTCGCTTTCAACCGTGATCGTGCCGCCCAGCACGGTCGCCAATTCCTTGCTGATGGCCAGGCCCAGGCCGGTGCCGCCATGCTCGCGGGTCATCGATCCATCCAGTTGTCTGAACTTCTCAAACACGTTGGCCATCTGCTCTGGCGCGATCCCCACGCCGGTGTCCCGCACCGCCAGGGTGACGTGTCCATCGTCAAGCACGCGCAGTTTCAGTTCAACGACGCCACCGTCGCTGGTGAATTTCACCGCGTTGGACAGCAGGTTGTAGAGAATCTGTTGGATGCGGCCCGAATCTGAATTGATTGTGGGAAAGTTGTCCGGCACGTCGGCGGCGAGTTGCAGGTTTTTCTTTTGCGCCAGTGGGCGCATGAAGTCGATCAGATTGTGGGCCAGCTGCGGCAGCTCGACCGGCCCAAGATGCAGTTCCATTTTTCCCGCCTCGATTTTTGCGAGATCGAGCAGGTCGTTGATGATGCCCAGCAGCAGCCGCCCGCTGGACATGATGTTCTCGGAGTATCGGAGAAATCGGCCTCCGGCGCCGCCATCGCCGGCCGAGGCCTCGCGCAGCAACTCGGCAAAGCCGATGATCGACGTCAGTGGCGTGCGCAGTTCATGGCTGACATTGGCCAGGAACTGGCTCTTGAGTTTGTTCGACTCGAACAGGGCGACGTTGCGCTCGGCCAACTCTCCAAGACGCGTGTCGAGACTTCGGTTGATCGTGCGCAATTCGTTTTCGGAGGCCTGCAGGTGCGCGAGCATGGCGTTGAACGCCCGTGCCAGTTCCTCGAATTCGTCACCTGTCGCAATTTGGCTGCGCACGCTGTGCTCGCCCTGCGACACCGACTTCGCAACTTCTGTCAATTCCCGAACCGGCGAGAGAATCAGCCGGTTGGTGATCAAATAGAACACCAGCACCGCCAAGATGCCGGCCAGCGCTCCGGCCATCAGGCTGAGGCCGAGATTGGTGAGCAGTTCCACGCGCGCGCTCGGCGTGGGATACGACACCGAGACCACGCCCATCAATGTCCCGGCGGGATATCGCCCGTCGACCGCCCGCACCGGCAGGACGACACGATAGACCAGGCCGCCCTCATCGAGTTGTTCAAGCTGCGGCGGGGCTTCGGTCAATGCTGAGTTTTGGGCAAGCACCCGAATGGACCGCGCGAGAAATTCGTCGGCGTCCGCCGGCGGCTTGGCATCCAGCGGGTCCGATAAAGGTATCAATTTCGGCACAGGACCGCGGAGCCCCAATTGTGACTGCGACCCCCCCGGCCACCACCGCGCCAGAGCCACCTGCGCTTGGTCCCATCCCGATGTCGAAAGGTTGACCCGCGACAGTGCCAATCGCCCCATGAGCCGCGCGGAGTGCAGATGGGCCTCGTCCACCAAGTCCTTCATGCGCAGCCACGGAATGAACAGTGCAGCCGAGATGATCAACAGCACCGCCAGGCCGAAAAGGATGCGGCACTTGGACGCCAGCGATACTGAGAACCACGAAATGCGTGCCATGGCGCGAACGCTCCGTGAGGATCATGTTAGCCGAACCGACGATGTCGCATTTGATTCGGACACTGTGCCGATCGACCCGATTCTATTGACGCAACCGAGCCGTGCCGATATCATAAAGGATGAAACGACATGAACTTGGGAACCGTTTGATGCAACGTTGGCCCGCCATTTTCGGACCCACTCTGGCTGTCGCATTGTTATCGACAACTGTTGTTGCTCAGAATGCGCGCTATTACCCGCCGCCGACATCCGTCGGTACTTTGCAAACCCCCGGCGTGGTCGGCCGAACGGATCCCTTTGTGACATTCGGGCGCGTCGGCGGCACAACGACCGGGCGGTTTGATCTGCTTCCGCCGCGGTACCCCACGCCTGCGGGGGGCAGCCTCAGCCCATCCCCCGGAATGCCCTATCGATCCTCGCGGCCGCGTGGGCTTCTCGACCCACGCGCCGGCCTGCCGGGATATGCCGGTACCGACCAGCGAATTCCCTCGATCATGGAGTACCAACCGAGGAGGACCGTGCCAGGCACCTCGTATGAAAACAACCGAAACCGCACGTTCTCGACGCGTCACGAGCGGGCACGCGCGGCGATCCCAAATGCGAGTGTGAGAGACTCCGGCGCCCTGGCGGATTGGCGCTCCGTGCTGCAGGAACGTCGGGCGTCAGTCACCCCGATTGAACGCTTCCAGCTTAATGCCAACTTGCTGAGCCCCAAGAGCGCCTTTTCTACGCTGCTCACCGCTCCCGGACGGCCGACCTTTCCAATCACACCGACCGTTGAGTCGTCAACAACCCCAGCCGAAGAGAATCCGATCGAAATGCTGGAGCGCAAGGCGGCTGCCGCCGAGGTGTTCGACGACATCCTGACGCGCCGGCTGAACAAGCAGTACGTCAACTACGAACTGGAAGGATTGGCCCACTTCAAGGAACGGAATTGGATTCGTGCTCGGGATTGCTTTGACATCTGCCGCAGCCTCGATCGCAAGAACCCCTGGCCGCTTGCAATTGATACGCTTGTCGCATTGGAAACAAACGACGTCAGTCGCGCGGTCAACAGCCTGGTCAATGCCATTAATCGAATCGAAACCCTTGAGGATATCAAGCTCGACAAGAACAGCCTCTATGGCGAAGCACATGAGTTTGAAAAAACCATCGACACGCTGAATCTCATGGCCAGTAACGACCCCACCGGCCAGCCGCAATTTGGGCACTTGCTGCTCTCCTACTGCGCATGGCTCAACGACGATATCGCCACGGCAGCGTCAGCGGCGCAAACCGCAGCCAAGTCAATGCCGGAGGAACTGCAGGAAAGCGTGATGCGATATGCGGACATGCTCAAAGAGCAGGCCGCGAATCCGGGCGGCCAGGCGAATTGATCGATCCACCGCTTTACCAAGGCACATTGACCGCGACCCCCTGCACGAATTGTTCGATCAACGGAACGGTGTCTCAAGGCACCGCTGCCGGAGTCTGATCAGAGTGTGGATTGTCAAGCATGGCCATCGTCAAACAAGCCACCCGCGATCCTATTGACCGATGGCTCATGCGCTATGGGTTTGGCGCGTCCGTATTGCTCCACGTCGTCCTCTTCGCCGCCGCGCTCTTCATGGCGTTTGCAATCTATTTCAACGCCACGTTCTTCGAAGGCTGGCTCCGCCCCTTTTGGCTCCCGATGCTGCCGATTGTCGTCGGGATCAAGATGGTCGTCTTCTGGAAGATGAACCTCTTTCGCCGCGGCTGGCGGTATTTCGGCATGCGCGACCTCTGGTCGGTCTTCAAGGCCGCCATTATTTCAACTTCTGGCTTTATCGCAGTCACCTGGGGCCTCAATTACTACTACCGATATCGGTTCACCGCATTTCCGCAGCAGCCGTACTTCCTCTTTCACTATGTCTTTGACGAGTCCGGACAGCCCGTAAAGGATGCCGCCGGCAACGACCAGCGCTTTCAATTTCCGCAGTCGGTCTACGGTCTCGATCTCGGAATGACCATCGCATTGGTCTGCGGTGTGAGAATTCTGGTGCGCCTGTATCACGAGGAGACGCGTCCGGTCGCCCGGGGCGGCGTGAAACGCTGTCTCATCATTGGCGCGGGAGACGCCGGCGAGGCCCTGCTTCGCGAACTCCGCCGCATGCCCGTTCAGCAGTACCAGGTCGTCGGGTTTCTGGATGACGACGTCGCCAAGCGCGGATTGGAGATTCACGGCGTGCCGGTGCTGGGCGTGGTCGACCAGGTTCGTGAAATGTGCGAAGAGAAGCGCATCACCGAGGTGCTTATCGCCCTCCCGCGCGTGCCGCACAAGGAACTGCGCAAGATCGTCGAACGCTGCGAGGGCACCAATGTTCGCTTCCAGACCATTCCCCCTCTCGAAGACATGATCGCCGGCCGCCTCAAAGTCACACAGGTGCGCGACGTGCAGATCAACGACCTGCTCGGCCGCGACCCGGTCGTTCTCGATGAGCAGGGCCTCCAGGCATTCCTGCGCGGCAAGCGCGTCCTGGTCACCGGCGCCGGCGGGTCGATCGGATCCGAAATCTGCCGCCAGGTCGCGGGATTCAAACCCGCGAGACTCATCCTGGTCGAGCAGGCCGAAAACAACCTGTTTGAGATCGATCGCGAAATCGGCGCGCTCGCGCCGGATGTGCCGCGGCTCTGCCGAATCGCCGACATCTGCGATCATGCCCGCGTCGAGCGCGTGTTCCGCGAAGTCAAACCCGAAGTCGTCTTTCACGCCGCCGCCCACAAGCACGTGCCCATGATGGAGTGGAACGTCGGCGAGGCCGTCAAGAACAACATCGTCGGCACGCGCACAATCGCCGACGCCTCCAAGCGCCACGGCGTCGGCCGATTCGTCATGATCTCCACCGACAAGGCCGTGAACCCCACGTCGGTCATGGGCTGCACCAAGCGCGTCGCCGAGATGTACATCCAGCAATTGCGCCAGGGGTCGAATACCCATTTCATGACTGTGCGCTTCGGAAACGTGCTCGGCTCTTCAGGCAGCGTCGTCCCCATTTTCGCGAAGCAGATCGCTGCCGGCGGACCGGTCACCGTGACCGATCCCAAGATGACGCGGTACTTCATGACCATTCCCGAGGCGACGCAACTGGTGCTTCAGGCCGGCGTCATCGGCAACGACGGCGACATCTTCGTGCTCGACATGGGCGAGCCGGTCAAGATCGTGGACCTTGCCCGGGAAATGATCACGCTCAGCGGGCTGCGCCCCGGGGAAGACATCGAGATCGTGTATTCGGGGGTGCGCCCCGGCGAAAAACTGTTCGAGGAGTTGAGCGTCAAGGGCGAGGACATGGCCCCGACGCAGCACCAGCAAATATACATATGGCGCAATCGCGTCGAGGACTGGCAGGCCGTCTGCCGGGCCATGGACGAACTGGCGGCGAAGGCCGACACGGCCGGCGACGATGAAATGCGAACGATGCTGATGCGGATCGTGCCCGAATATGCCCCCGACACCACGGCCGCGAATCGAAATCCGCCGTCGGCCGTGAACGCCGCGTCATCCGATAATGGGCCCGCAGGCGAGTGGAACGGCCTTTCCGGCAACATGGTCGAACGCCTGGCCGACCGCGGACGCGACGGGGCCGGCATTCGGCGTCTATGATATTGAACAGGACAAGAACGCGAGATCGAACACCAACACCCACGTCAGGTGCGAAGTCATGAACATGCAGAATCAGAATTCCGGCGGCAACGATGAGTTTCTTCAGGAGGCGGAGGCCGGTCGCATGGGTCTCGTCGCCGAGTTCATCGATTTTCTCAAGCACAACAAGAAGTGGTGGCTGCTGCCGATCATCGTGGTGATGGCGGCCATTGCCGGACTGTTGCTGCTGACCTCGACGGCCGCGGCCCCGTTCATCTATCCGCTGTTCTAACTCGGCGGACGGATTGGCGTCTGACGGGAGTCGTGCGTACCATCGGCGGCCGCAAGAAGGCCCGGCCCGGTGACCGCGCCAGAGGTTTACTGATGTCTGATTCAAAGTCGACTGCCCGACCCAAACTCGAAACGGTCGAACCCATCGGCAAGCGCGTGCTCATCCGCAAGGACGCCGACAAGAAGACCACCAAGGGCGGCATTGCCCTGCCCGACTCCATCGAGATTCCCACGATCACCGGCCGCGTGGTGGCCGTGTCCGCCCAAGTCGAACGCGATGTGGATTTCCCGCTGCGTCAATACGACAAGGTGCTCTTCAACCCCAAGCACGCGATTCCCGTCGATTTTGAAGGTGACAACCAGCTCTTCGTCGTGCCGATCGAGGACGTCGTCGCCGTCTTTCGCAAGTCGGGTGGTTAGACCACATGACTGGCCGCCAAGCCATCCCGGAACCGCTGCTTGAGTTCGTGGGAGAGAGTGCCGACGTGGCCGCCGCGCTCACCCGCGTGGATGCGCTCAAGGTTCGCTTCGACTCTGAGAACGCGAACGGCCGAATTCTCCAAAATGCCGTGGAGGCCATTCGCATTGAGTTGACCTATCACTCAAACGCCATTGAGGGCAACACACTTACATTGCGCGAGACGCAACTCGTCATCGAAGGCCGAACACCGGAAGGCGGAAAGCCCCTTCGGGAAATATACGAAGCCCGCAACCACGACCGCGCCTTGCGATTGATCGAGACCTGGGTCCATCTACGCCCCGCTGATACCGCGATCAGCGAACGCGATCTGCTCGACATCCACGCACAAGTCCTCCACGAGATCGATACTGACTGTGCGGGTCGCTATCGCAGCGAGCGCGTGCTCATCGCAGGCTCCCGCTACATCCCACACGGTCCACATCGATTTGAGGAACTCATCCCGCAGGCATTGGCCCTGGCGAATCGAGGCAATGTCCATCCAGTGCTGCAGGCCGCTGAATTGCACTACAACACTGTCGCAATTCACCCGTTTCGCGACGGAAACGGCCGCACCGCACGATTGCTGATGAACTTTCACCTACTTGGACGCGAGTATCCGCTCACGGTCATTGAAGTCTCTCAGCGCGGCGAATACCTCGCAGCACTCGACGAAGCCAATGCCGGACACTTTGCTCATTTTGCCTTGTTTATCTGCGGATGTGTCGAAAAATCCATCAAGCGGCTGATTACAGAATAGATAGATCGCATCAGAGCGAATTTGCCCCGTCTCTGGGCCGCCGACATTGAATAGATGCACATGGCTTCCGAGCGACCGCCCCCCTCACTAAACGACTTCCATCCACTTGACGCTTACGTCAATAAGAAGTCGGTCGCCCGCCATCACCGCGCACTGATGCTTGGATTCCTCGGAGAAGTGGTCACCTTTCTCGCCTATATGTTGTCGGCCATATTGGTTGCGCCCATGCGGCCGTTTCCAGACTTTGCGAGCGTTGCCTGGTGGGTGTTCTTCGCCGCACATATCCATGTAGTTATGCGTGGGGTTATCTTGAAGTATGCGCTCGGCGAAAATCTGTTCTTCTCAGTCGCATTTGCGTTTCTGCTATTCGCGCCCGTGCTGAATGTCTTCGCGATTCTCGCTGTGAATCAGGAGGCCATCCAACTCCTGAAGCGCGCAGGCCTGCGAATCGGATTCACCGGCGTCGGGCAGCGTGCATACGAACGCATTTATGCGCCGTGGCTCTGCCACTGGTGTGACTACGACTTGACCGGAAACCGATCCGGGGTATGCCCGGAGTGCGGGCACGCTTTGCCAGTGGATATGCCGGCGATTCTGGCGAAGAGGGAGGCCGCGCTGGCAGAGACAAACGCGGGCGGCCCTACTCACTCATCGACAGCCGTCTCCGCCCTTCCAGATACAGCATCAGAATTGAAATGTCCGCCGGGCTGATGCCGCTGATGCGACGCGCCTGGCCGACGCTGCGCGGCGCGACCGACGAAAATCGCTCCCGGGCCTCGGCGCGGAGTTCGCGAATCGCCTTGAAGTCGAAGCCGTCCGGGATGCGCCGATTCTCAAGCCGCACGAATTTGTCCACCTCGCGCTGCTGCCGCTCGATGTAGCCGCCGTAGCGAATCGCGATCAATGCCGATTCCGCCGCCTCACAGGCCAGCGCCTCGCTGACGCCCGGCACCGCGCTCGACAGACCCGCGCGCCATGCGCTGACGTCCACACGCCCGCGGCCATCGGCATCGGTGCGCGTCAGCCAGTAGGCCAGCGACTGACCCTCCAGACGCGACGCATTCAGCCATCGGTCGCAATCCACTGCGGCCCGCCGCTTCAGATCGAATCGCACCCAGCGCGCCTCATCCACCAGGCCGATCTCCCGCCCGAGCGGCGTCAACCGCGCGTCGGCGTTGTCGCTGCGCAAGAGCAGGCGATACTCGGCCCGCGAGGTGAACATGCGGTACGGCTCGATCGTGCCCTGCGTCACGAGATCGTCGATCATCACCGCGATATAACTCTGATCGCGGCGCATCACGAACGGCTCGCGCCCCAGCGACGACAGAGCCGCATTCACACCGGCGACCAGCCCCTGCCCGGCGGCCTCTTCGTATCCGCTGGTGCCGTTGATCTGCCCAGCCAGATAAAGACCGGCGACGCGTTTTGTTTCCAATGTCGGCAGGGTCTGATGCGGCGGCACGAAGTCGTACTCGACCGCGTAACCCATCTGCACGATCCGCGCCCGCTCCAATCCTTCAATTTGCCGCACCATCTCCGTCTGAACGTCCGCCGGCAATGACGTGCTGATGCCGTTGCAGTAGATGCGATCCGAGTTGTAGCCTTCGGGCTCCAGAAAGATCTGATGCCGCTCCTTATCGGCAAATCGCACCACCTTGTCTTCAATACTGGGGCAGTACCGCGGGCCGGTTGATTGAATCTGGCCGCTGTACATCGGCGCGCGGTGCAGATTGCCGCGAATCAAATCGTGCACCGCCCCGCTGGTGTAGGTGATCCAGCAGCAGACCTGCCGCTGATCGATGCGATCGTTCAAGAACGAAAACGGCGCGGGCACGGCATCGCCCGGCTGCACTTCAAGGCGGTCATAGTCGATCGTGTCGCGCGCGATTCGCGGCGGCGTGCCGGTCTTCAACCGGCCCAGTTCGAAACCCAGCGAGAGGAGCGTCTGGCTGATGCCGCCCGATGTGGCTTCGCCGACGCGGCCACCGGGCGTCTGCGACTCGCCCGTATGCATCAGGGCCCGCAGAAACGTGCCGGTCGTGATGATGACGCTGCTGCATGCGAACCGCCGCCCGTCCTGCAGCCGCACGCCGGTGACGCGCGGACGCCGGCCGTCGCTTCCATCGGTCTCGATGATATCGACGGCGGACTCAATGATGGTCAGGTTTGGCGTCTCAGCCAGCAGCCGCTGCACCGCCCCGGCATACAATTCGCGGTCGCATTGCGCACGCGGCGCCTGAACCGCCGGACCCTTGCTCCGATTCAACATGCGGAACTGAATGCCCGCCTCGTCGGTCGCCAGGCCCATCAAGCCGCCCAGGGCGTCGATCTCGCGGACCATCTGGCCCTTGCCGATGCCGCCAATCGCGGGATTGCAGCTCATCCGGCCGATGGCCGCGCGATCGGTGGTCACGAGGATCGTCGGAACGCCCATTCGCGCAGCCGCCCACGCGGCCTCCGCGCCGGCATGTCCGCCCCCAATCACAACGATTTCACAGGACCCATCCATCAACGACCATTGTATCTCAGGCCCAACATCGTCGCAGCCGCGTACGCGTACTCGCATCTGAGCCGCAAGCGCCCGGTGCCGGGCCCTTGGGGGCATTTCACCGACGTTTGCAACACGTCAGCACCCGTCGTATTGCTTCCAGCCCCTGATAGACAAAATGAACGGGGGCGATCGCACTTATCAGCACGATCGCCCCCGAAAGGGTGTTTGAATGTGAGTCCGTTCCCTTACGGCAGGGACGGGTTGTTGAATCCGAAGGCGTTGCCGTGGATCAAGTAGGCCTCGCCCGCACTCTTGCGCCGGTTGCACGGCTCAAAAATGTTGATGTAGTCGGCCCTGGGCGCACCCAGCATCACGTCGGCAATGCCGTCCGCGTCCACGTCACCGATGCCGGCGACCGACTCAATCGGAGCGCCATCCGGCGTCGGATCCTGCAGCCAGAGGTCGTCGATGACCGCCCGACCGCCCGCCGCGCCGTTCACCGTAATGGTGATCGAAGCGATGGCGCCAGGGGCCGTAATGCGTACCCACGGCGGGATCACCGCTGCCGGCGGCGGACCCGGGGCTGCCGGAGGAACTCCCGGTCCGGGAACCGGGGCCGCGGTCGCTTGAACGACGCCGACCACTTCGCCCAGAAGGTTGAAGGCCGTCATCGTAGCGCCGGTCGCACCCGAGGATGGATCGAAGACAAAGTACGCGGTGATTTCACACGCCGGTCGCTGCGAGAACGAAATCGTCGCCGGAGCGCCCGAGGTGACAACGTATCCCTGCGTGCCGCTGGAGGTCAGGGCCGTCGCCGGATTGGCCGGCGGAGGCACCTGCTGCGAACCACCTGAAAGCGTCGCCAGTTCCGCAACCACCGGGCTGTTCACGCCGATGCCGCCGTTCTCGAAGTCTACGAAGAATCCGGGCAGCCCGTCTCCATCGACGTCGCCGGGCTGATCCTTCTCGAAGGCGGAGACAAACACCATGCCCTTGAGGATGCGCGCGCTGTCCAAATTCGGACCCGAGCGCCGGTTCAGATCCTGCGGCAGGGTGAAGGTCTTGTTGGTCAACGTCAGCGTGCTCGTGTTGCCGCCGTAAATCAGGTACGAAACGCCCTGTCGCAGCGTCGTCTTGATTGCGAGCGACGCCGCCGGAACCGTGGTCGTGATGACTGGATTCTCAGGCTGCCGCGGCAGCAGGGTGACCGTCGGATCGTTTGGCAGCGGCACGGGGAACTTCAACCGCGACGCGATGGCCGAGACCTTGGTCGTCTCGCGCGACACCGTGCGGAGCTGCTTGATGAACTCGCGCTGGGCGTCGGCCGCAGTCTGGCCGGCCCGAACGTCCATGCGAATGGCGCCGGGGGCGACCGACGGAATCGTGTCGGTGTCATACTCGAACACAACGCCGTTGACGACGATTTGTTGACCGTTGGCGACATTGCCCTTGAAGGCAATGCTCACGGCCGGCCACTCCTGGCCGGGGGCCGTGATCAGAATGTCGCCGTTGCCATCGTTGTTGAAGTCGCCGGCATCGGACACTGCCTGGCCGAGCCGCGCACCGGCGTATCCGCCGATGAACTTGCAGCCGAAGAAGTTGCCTGTACCGATGCGCTCGGCGCGAACGGTCACTTCGCCGGTCAGCGACGGGTTGCCGAACATGACGCCGACAAAACCGGCATCGACGCGCGGCAGGGTCTCGCCCGGCAGGGCCGACGGCATGTTGTCGCCGGCCACGACAGGGCCGGTGAAGTCGTATCGGTCGGCGCCGAAGTACATGTCGTCATTCTGGTCGCCGTTGAAGTCACCCACGACGCCCTGAGCGCGGCCGAACTGGTCGCCCTCGTTCGTATCAGGCGTATTCGGGTCATCGCCGTGCGATCCGCGAATCTCGAATCGCTCGAGCGGCGCTCCGGCCGGGACCGGACCTTGCGGGAAGACCGGCGTACCGAAGATCACAAACGCCTGACCATTGTCCGCCAGCTTAGCGCCGCCGGCGTTGTTGGGATCGGTGTCCGCACCGGGCGCGCCGCAGGCGAAGTCCGGCACACCGTCTAGATTCAGATCGCCGGCCCGCTTGGCCCAGCCGAACTGATCGTTCGGGAAGTTGCCATGAAGCACGGCAACCGGCGGCCGACCTACATCGAGGAAGCGGAAGGGCCCCGCGGCTTCCTGGCAGAAGAAGAACGGCCATGAGGCAATGCCGTCATCGTCGCCGGTCGTCGCTGTCTGGACGTCCGCCCAGTTCACGCCATCCATGATCTGGACCATACCGAGATCGGGGGCCAGACCGTTGACGCTCAACACGGCCGATGTGATCGTGACGCTCGGACCGCCGTCCACTTCCGACGGCGTGACCGAACTACCGGTTGGATTATCGTCGGGCAGAACCGTCAATCCGACCCACAATCCGGCCGCCGCGCTGTCAACCGGGGCAAACGCAGCCAGTGCACCGCGTGGGAAACCCATGTTCACCGGCGGCGTAAACGGCGGCTGGAATGCAAAGGCCGCATTGACATAGGCCGGCAGGGTCACGCCACCGCCCCAGAAGAGCACGACGCGCTGCGTGCCCGGCACCGGCGCCGGACCAAACGGCGTATCGACAAAGATCTCAGTCTGAAGCCGCACGGCCCGGTTGGCGGTGCCAGTGATGGTGAGCGTGCCCGACAGCACACGCGAGAAGCTGGCGAAGACCCACGGTGTTGGCGGATTGTTGCAATCCGTCAACGCGCCATTCTGCGGATCGAGGTAGTTCCACCGCGAGAGACGGCTCGTCCCGGCCGCGGCCATGTAGTCACCCGTCAAGTCAGTCATGTTCATGGCACCGTTCGAGCACTTGGTGCTGCCCGGAGCCGAGACAATGATCTCCTCGAATCCCGGCGTGGAGAAGTTCATGTCGGGAATGGTGTCGAGCGTTTCGCCGAACCTTGAGTTCGGATCGTATTGAATGGGATTGTCCGTGTGATACCACGAGCCGCGGAATCGTGCGCCCGGCGCAGTCTGCCCGAAGGTGCCGATTCCGATCACACGATTGGGCGTACCCGCGGCGCCATTGCCGAAGAGCGGCAACTGGCGGCCATCGCTGGATCCGAAGTAAACGGTTCCGGACTGATACGCGGAAGGCGGATCGGCCGCGCGATTCATGTCGTCGTCTTCAGGTCCTTCGGAGCCGCCAAACAGGCCCGGCACCGGCGGCAATGCGTTACCGAGTCGTGCAATACCTGAATTGCGATAACCGGTGAGGTTGGCATTGCTGAAGCGATCATCATTGGCGGGACCGCAGGCGGGTGTGATTTCTCCCGAAAGGAACAAGTCTACCGGCGCCGGTGTCTCCGCCCCGCAGCCCTGCATATTGGAGCGAACGTCCGGGAAACCATCGGTGTAGGTGAAGGCGAACGGATGATCCTCGAGCTGAGCAGTGATGCCGTTGAGTACGATCTTGGGGGCTTCCGCGAATTCAAGCGTAATGCCCGCATTGGTGCTCGACCAGCGGAAAAACAGGGCGAATCGACCGTCGTAGCACGACGGCGGAATCGGCTGCCCGGCTGTCGGCGGCGTCGTGCCGCCTGTCGCACTGCAATTTCCGTTGCCGACGTTGCCGGTTGCGTCCAGCGGAACCGGGAACTCGGGGTTGGCGGCGACATACCGAATCGGATCGGCCTCTTGCGAGTCGCACATGGTGCTGAACGGTTCGCCGGTTGCCGCGTCCCACAGCTCGAAGGGCGCCATGGTGTCCATCGGGTCGGTGATGACCATGATGGTCTTGCGCATGCACGGTCCGTGAATCATGGTGCCATCACCACGATCGACCGAAGGCTCCAACTGCACGTCGATCTGAATCGCCACAGGAGCGGCGATCGCCGTGGGTGATTCGCCTTCCAACTTGAAGCAGACTTCCAATCCCGAGCGACCCGCCGGGAAGTTGGCTCCGGTCACGGTGGGGTCGCCACTGTTCACCAGAGTCAAGAGCCGCTTGTCTGTGAACCCGAAGTCAACATTGACGAAACCAGCGCCGACCGTGGGCTCCATGGGCAGCCACATGTTGCGCGGAACGTTCGCGTTGGTTGCAAACCCCTGTACCTCTTCCTCAATGATCTCGCGCATCGCCATGGTGTATGCCGTAAACCGCGGCGGAATCGGGAAGTCGCACTCATCGCAAGGATCGTTGTCCTTGAGGTCGACCACTGAATCGGCCCGACGAGCGCCGAAGAGAAGTTCCGGCAGGCCGTCACCGGTGACGTCGGGATAGCCGACCACCGAGAAGATACCGTCGCTGCCGCCAGGGCCGGCCGGCGGATGGAAGAATTGCGTACCGCGGATGTTCCAGATCGATTCAAAGTTAGGGTTGGTCGGCGCGAACGGCACGAATGTGCCGACGGTGTTCAGATCGATCACGCCCGAATAGCGACCCTGGGCAAATGTAATATTGGGATCGACGGTGCGCGGACGGCCGTACACGAGGTAGGCCATTCCGACCGGACCATAGGTGAACGGCGTCGCAGTCCTAGCGACCACCACGAAATCATCCACGCCGTCGCCGTTGAAGTCGCCGACGCCGGCAGACGTATAACCGGCCTGCGCACCGCGACCTTCGGCAAACGGTTCGCCGTGGAAGCCCTGCCAGCGCGATCCGCTCACGCGGCCGCCCAGCTCGAGCAGGTCAACCATGTCTTCAGCCGGCGTCAGGATGCGGACCTTGCCGACTGCATAAGCGTTCGCGATGCCGCCGCGGCCATCGTCGACCTTGACGCGCACGAAGTAAGGAAGCGGACGGCCGCCCTCATCGGTGTCATCGCGCACCGGAACGGTTGCGCCGTCGATGACAATGTTGGGGACGCCTGGGATCTGCGCGCCGGGCGGAATGGTGCCGGCCGGCAGCGAATCGCCGCCGATTTCGATTGGGGGCTGGCTCGCGTCGTTGGACGGATCGTTGTCCTTGTCGAGCAGGTAGGTCAACGTCAGTGTGTCAACATCCGAGTTGGCATCGCTGACCAGGAAGGCAATTGTCAGATTGTCGCGGTCAGTCAAGCCGGCATCGGTCGAAGGCAGCACGACGCTGATGGTCGGGGCCGTGTTCACGGTGCCCGAGCCGGCCGGCGTCACGCGAACCGGAAACGCCACAGGGTCCGGATCGGGATTGGGCGTGCCCGTCACCGGCGTTTCCTTCGCCGTGATCGTCACCGTCCATTCGCCGACCGGCACACCGGTCAGATTCCATACAGTTTGCTTACGTTGGACACCCGCCTGGACCAGCAGGTTCGAGACCAACTGAAGGGCTTGTGGATCGACAGGATCGTTCAGCTCGGCGCGAACGTTGACCGTGACAGGATCATCGGTGTCGGCCGTCTCCCAGATGATGGTGAGCTGCTCGCCCTGCTGAAGCTGTACGCCAGTCACCGCCGGCGCCACCAGGCGCAGGGTCGGCGACACATTCGGCGGAGGAACCGGCGGACCGGTCGGCGGACCCGACGGCGGAACGCGCGGAACGATGGTCACCTTGCCCGGTGCATTCACGGTCACGGCCGGGTTCACCTGGTCGGTGATGGTGGCTCGAATCGTGTACGTCGCCGGAATGGCATTGGTGGTGTTCCACACAAAGAAATCGGCGGTCGACGGGCTGGCCAGCTCCCGGCCCTGAGCAAGGACGATGGTCGTCGCTGCAGGCGGGTTGACCTGCGTGTTAATGAAGTCGGCGAAGATGTTGACGCGCATGGAGTCCTGCGTGTCCGCCCCTGTGAAGTGAACCATGACGGTGGTGCCGTCCTGAATGGTCACGTTCTGGGTCGGCCACTGGAATGTCAGGCCGGGCGCCGTGTTCTGTGTGCCGGTGCCGGGCTGCGGACCGCCGGGGATCGGGAACGGCGACGTATTGTCGTTGGTGTTGCCGCCCGGATTCGTCGTCTGCGGAGGGCAGCCGCCGGTGAGGAGCGTCAAGGCGACACATGTCGCTGTAAAGACGCCCAGGGAACGAACTGCCTGCCAAGGCCGCCGAGTGCGTGGAAAACCTGTCATGAACCACCTCAATACAAGGACTCTTCGAATCCAACTCTGCCGCGCCTGAAGAGGGCCGAGTCGAGTTCCTACGGAAGTCTATTGGAACCGAAATTATTGCCGTAGATGATGTACACCTCACCGGCGTCGTTTCGGCGCTGATTGGGCGAAAGCGGATCAACGAAATCCGCCCGCGGACACCCGAGAATCACATCGACAAAGCCGTCGCCGTCGATATCGCCGAGACCGGCGACCGTATCCAGCGGGGCCTCGTCCTGCGAGCCGGTGACGAACCGGCTGATGAACACGATACCCGGCAGTTCGGGGCTGCCGACTTGCGACAGATTAAACGACTTGTTGATCAGGTGCGTGCCACCGAAGATCAGGTAGGCCACGCCCGTGCGCGGCTGAACCTCGTCAATGCCGTCGTTGTTGGTGTCGCCAATATTCACGTTGCGAACTTCACCCGGCGAGGTGATCAGCAGATCGCCGAAGCCGTCGTTGTTGAAATCGCGCGGCAGTTGCACGACGCCGTTGATCAGCGTGGGCGCTTCAAGCTGACCCGCTGTTGCAATCGAATGGCCCGCCCGGGCGCCGTTGGTGGCGCCGAAGAAGCGGACGCCAGGCAATTGCGGCGTGCCGACCTGGTTGGGCGAGAAGCCGTTTTCACCGGTCAAGGGGCGGAAGCCGAAGATCACGCCGACGTAGCCGGCATCGGTGATTCCATTGACGTCGTCATCCATCATCTCTGACGCAAAGGCGACATCGGTCAAACCGTCGCCGTTCATGTCGGCGACTTCGGTCTGCACTTCGCCGAATCGATCGCCGCTTTCATTTCCGCGAATTTCCACGCGCGGCGGATTCTCGTTGGCGAGATCCAGGTTGCCGAATCCACCGGACGGCGTGAACAGCACATAGAAAATGCCGTTGTCGGTCAACACGGGGCCGGAGGGAGCGCCATTGATAATGGCCTGGGTGTCCGCGCCAGGCGAGCCGCACATGATGTCCGGCGTGCCGTCCTGATTGAACTGGCCGGCCGAGCTTGCAAAGCCGAATTCATCGCCGGCATTGGCGCCGAGCAACTGCACAAACACCGGAAGCCCGACAAACGTGCGCACACAAATCGTCGGCATGCCGGTCGTGCAACCGATCGGAACATATGACGGCAACGATCGGACCGCCTGTCCGTGCGGGCCGTCGAAGTATTCGCTGCTGTACCAGAGCTGAATCGCACCGCGATTGCCCTGGAAGCCGGGAATCGAAATCAGCAGTTCGTCGCGACCGTCGTTGTCGACGCTCGGGATGCCCGCGACCGTGCGGCCGAACTGATTGTCTGAAACGATGGGTACGTTGGTCGCGGGATCGAGCCAGCCGCCGCGGAAGCGCATGCCGGTCGGAACTTCGCCGCCAATGTTGATGCCTTCGTCATCGACCGGTCCGTTCGGGTCAAATTGACCCGCCATGGCCGCGTCGACAAAGAGGCGGAAGCGCGTGTTGATGTCATTGTTGCCGCCGACCACCAGCACAAGACCCTGGTCGATCGGATCGCCCTGGAATCGTGCAGAGAAGATGTCGTCATTGGGGCCGCCGCGACCGACGCCGCCGCCCGTGTCGCACAGGCTGCCGTTGGGCAGACCGTCGCCGTAGGGCAGATCGCAGCCGCCATCGACAGGATCATCGTCGTGGTAGTCGAAGGCGTTGGAGACAAACGGCATTCCAAAGACCAGATCGGGGATGCCGTCGTTGTTCATGTCGATGCGGGTAATGGAGGTCAGTCCGGCGGTCGGGCGGTTTGGATGGGCCGCGTCGATCAGACCAGCCGGGGGCAGTGTACCGCCATGGGGCTCGGGCATGCCATAGGTCGTGCCGCGATAAAGCGAGCTGACGCTGTTGATGTTCTGGATTCCGCCAAAGCGCCCCACAAACGCGGGAGCGTAGGGGTTCGAGACGAATGCCGGAGGGGCCGGGAAGTCGTCGGTGCCGCCACCCGGGAGGGCGTTTCCGCCGGGGAGTCCGTCGTTGTCAACATCGGGCGGGAAGGCGGCCTTGCGCCGACCGAAGATCAGGTAAGCACCACCCGACTGGAATCGATTGCGCGGGCTGGCATAGCGCGAGCCGATGAGAAAATCGCCGTTTGTATCATTGTCGAGGTCGAAATCGCCGATGAACGTGGAGCCGAGGAACTCGCCGGTGGCGAAGCCGGACCATCGCGCTCCGGCGATGCCGAAGCCGACGCGTCCAACGTCCACGACGCCCGCGGCGAGCGATGTAATCGTGATCGAGCCCGGCGCATATCGATGCACCGTGTTCTTGGAATCCTTGATGGTGCCTCGCAGGAAGTACGGCTCATTGCGAACTGGAATCTGCGAGAAGTCAATGACGAACCGGTACTCCTTGGTCGGGAACTGCCCCGGGGCCGTCTTGTCGAGGGTGCGCGGGTTCGTGCGGATCTGAAGACTGTCGGCCGAGACCGGTGGATTGGCCGGATCGTCCGGCGGAGGCGGATCGCCGCCAAACGTCGGATCGGTCGGCAGGCGTGCCGTCGTCGGCAGGATGATGATCTTGGAGGCCGGATCGAGCGGATCGCCCGGGTTATTGACGTCGTCGTTCGTCGGATCCTGGTCCTTGTCCAGGAGCAGGGTCACGGTGACAGGGTCGTCGGGATCAGAGTAAGCATAGATCACGGTGACTTCGTCGGTGGACGAAAGTCCGAGGTTGGAAATCGGCAGCCCGAACAGCAATTGCGGCGGGGCATTCTGCGGCCGCGAACCGGGCGGAGCGATCTGGACCGAATTGGCCGCGGTCGCACGGACCGGCGCGTTCACGCCGTCGTTGATTTCTACAAAAAGGAAATACGTGCCCACCGCGACGCCAGTGGTGTTCCACGTCACGGTGCCCGTGCCCTGGGTCGGGCCCAGGAAGATGCCGGACGCGATGGGAATCTCGTCGGACGGCAGAATGTTGGTCTGCTTCTTCGAGGCAAAGATGCGAAGGGTGCACTGATTCTCGCCGTCATCGCCGGAGTAGCTGATCATGACCAGCTCGCCCTGCTCGGCGAAGTTGTCATTTGAAGGCGTCACCACCGATGTGATCGATGCGCGGGGCGGTCGATTGCCAACCGGCACGGACGGATCGAGCGGCGGATTGTTGGGGCCGCCATCGGTGCAAGTCGCTCCCAGCCACACGCCGGAAAAGCAGGCGAGCAGGCAGATCAGCGAAAGTTTTTGGTGCATTGCTGGGCGACGATTCATCGAGTTTCTCCGACTCACGCGAGGGTCCTACGGCACTGCCCTGTCACACCCTCACCGCGAAAGCGAACGACACCCGTCATTGCTTCCGCCCCCTGGCCTTACCTGGCCGGGATTCCACCTGCAGCCGCGTGCGAGGCGTGCGTGCCACGGTTTTCGCCAATGGTGGCGACGCGTGGCCTCATTCGCCCGGTGATCGACTGCTCCTGGGAGGGTTCGCCGGTTGGCTGCGACTCGGGTGCGTGTTACCCGATGAACCAAACCGCGATGGCTGGAGAGATCGCAGGGTTGTCGCGCCAAACTCAAAAACCGCCGTCAGACAAGCCACCCCCGGCCGCCCCACGTCGATATTCAGCGCGTCCGCGTATCCCTCACCCCAGTCGCAAATCGTACCCGTCCGCCGGTCATCAGTCAAGATTCACTGCCTGGCGCAACCTTGCCATTGACAAGAACTTCCATGCCAAATCAAGGTCACGAAAGTCCTATTCAGAGGCCGTGTCGGGAGTTGCGCTCAGCGGCCGGTCCGCCGGCCTGGGCTGGGTCGTTTTCACGACCCGTCACACGCGGTGCGGCTGCGCCTATTACAGGCCGCGGGCCGCACACCCCTTTATAAGTCCCGCCCATGTGTCCGAACACGCAACCGGTCAAAGGGAATCGGGTATTCGGACGTTGGCACTCGGGGCGCACCGCTGGCTGGGAATGAGATAACGCGACATGGGCTCCCACGGTCCGCAATGCCCGTCATCCCGAAAATGAAAAAATCCCTCAATCTGGGAAAAATGGCCGGCTCACACGGCTGGGACTTTTTCTGATTGGGGAACCCTCGCCGAAATCAGGGGCGGACCACAATCTTGCCGAAAAAGTCACCGGTCTCCATTTGGCGGTGCGCCGATGCCAGTTCGCGCAGCGGCCAGACCTTGTCGACAATGGGCCGCACCAATTCGGCATGCGCCAATCGCATCGCGCCGTCGATTTGCGCATCGTCCGCGTAAAACTCGATGATGCCGCGGATCGTGATCTCCTTGAACATCACCTTGGCGACGTCGATCGACGCCTGCAGGCCGCCGACCATGCCCAGCACGATCCAACGTCCGCGAAACCCGATCTGATCGAGCGTCGCCGCCGCCGTCGTGCCCCACACCGGGTCGAACACGACATCGACGCCGCGCCCTTTCGTCAGATCCTGCACGGCCTTCGCGAAATCGGTATTTTTGTAGTTGACGGCATGATCGGCCTTGAGAATCTCCTTCGCCTTGCGGGCCTTTTCGTCGCTGCCCACCGTCGTGATCACCCGCGCGCCGACCGCCTTGGCCACCTGTATCGCCGACGAGCCCGCCCCGCTTCCACCGGCATGCACCAGCACCGTCTCGCCCGGTTGCAACCGCCCATGCTCGATCAACCCGTAATAAGCCGTCAGGTACACGCACCCAAATGCCGCGGCCTCCTCAAACGAATACGCCGCTGGCTTGGCCGTGACTTGATGCGCTGGCACCAGCACCTTCTCCGCGAAGCCGCCCGGACGGCTGGTGCCGATGATGTCTAGTCGCCCCTTGCTCTGCGGGCCCGTCACCCGTGCCTTGACGACCACCGCCTCGCCGACGCGCCTGGCATCCTGATCGGGTCCGACCGCCGCAATCTCACCAGCGATGTCAAACCCGCCGGTGTGCGGCAGACGAAAGCCCGGCATCGTGGCCTGGCCGCTCCGCAAAAAGACGTCCAGCCGATTCAGCGCCGCCGCCTTCACGTTCAGCACCAATTCGCCCGGCCCCGGAACCGGATCGGGTACGTCTTCGTAGCGGATGACATCGGGCGAACCGGTCTCGTGATAGCGCGCGCATTTCATATTCTTTCGCCTCTACTTCCACGCCCTTGAAGAGTCGATGGATTGCTCTCTCTTCCTTGAGGAAGAGGGCTGGGGAGAGGGTGCCGAACACGAGCAACCACCCCGCACCCGAACTCTCACGCAACGCGATTACAATACCCCCATGCTTCGCATCGGGCCAATCCAACTCGACGCACCTTTCGTGCAGGCCGCCCTGTCCGGCTACAGCGATGCCGCCATGCGCTTGCTGGCCCGTGAATACGGCTGTCCATATACGATCAACGAGGTGGTGCTTGACCGGCTCGTCACCACCGGCGGCAAGAAAATGCGCCGCATGCTCGCGATTCCGCCCGGCGATCATCCCGTCGGCGGACAACTCATGGGCAGTGAGCCCGAGCAATTCGCAGAAGCCGCCGACGAAATGGTCACGATGGGCTACGACGTCATCGACATCAACTTCGGCTGCCCGGTCAAGAAGGTGCTGGGGCGATGCCGCGGCGGATTTCTGCTCTCCACGCCCGACACCGCGATCGAGATCATTCAACGCGTCCTCGACGCCGTCGCCAATCGCACGCCGGTCACCCTGAAGATGCGCCGCGGCATGGATGACAGCGACGACAGCGAGCGGAATTTCTTTACGATCCTCGATGCCGCGTTCTCGGCAGGCGTCGCGGCCATCACCGTCCACGGTCGCACCGTGAAGCAGCGCTACGTCGGCCCGAGCCGTTGGACATTCCTCGAGCGCGTCAAGCGGTACGCCGGTGATCGAACGATCCTGGGCAGCGGCGACTTGTTCAGCGCCGAGGACTGCGTACGCATGCTGAATGAGACGGGCGTCGATGGGTGCTCGATCGCGCGCGGCGCGATCGGCAATCCGTTCATCTTCAACGAGGTGCGTGCATTGCTGGCCGGTGAACCGCTGCCGCCGCCGCCGTCTCTTCGCGATCAACGCATCGCATTGGAGCGGCACCATGCACTCACGGCCGCCGAATGTGGAGAAGAACTCGCCGGACGGCTGCTTCGCAAGTTCGGCGTGCGCTACAGCGAACTGCATCCGTCGCACGCCGAAGTGAAGACCGCCTTCCTCAGCGTCAACACGCTCGACGACTGGCGGCAGATGCTCGACCGCTTCTACGGCGACGAGACGCACCACCCGCCGGTCATCCGCCGCACACGCCCCGAAGCCCTCATCGCCGCCGGAGCAACGTGGGATTGCGATGGTAGCGCTTGATTTCTCAGGCCGAAGGTTTGGTCGCCAATAGCCGGGGCGTGGAGCGCAGCGACACCCCAGGTTCGCACGTCATGCCCATATTCTTGTGTTTGTATTGTTTCGCAGCCTGAAAGGCTGCTCATTTCATTCGCACGCGGCGGCTGCTGCTCTCGGAAGCGCCCCCACCACGCGCATCATCGCCCGCGAAGCACCCAGCGCAGAGATCTCGTCGATCGAGCACCATCGCGCGGATCCTCCCAATGATGCGCGTTGATCGCCAACGCGTCCGCCAAAACAGACAAATTCAATTGCCCGATGCGTCAACTGATGTTTAAACGTCAGAAACGGCTCATCACGCAGCCGCGCGCCTTTCAACTTCAGATCCTTGATGATCTGCGATGCACACCGCGCCAATCCCCTGCCATTGGCCACCGCGCTCGGCATCTCCCACAACCCGCCCCACAGCCCGCCTTCGGGCCGGCGGACCATGAGCCACTTCTCCGCGCACTCAATCGCCACAACGACGTGCGTCTCTTTCTGCACGGGTGTCTTCCGCGTGCGTACCGGCAATTCCGCCGCGCGGCCCGACGGCGCGGCCCCGCACTCGCCCCGCAGCGGACACGTCAGGCACCGGGCTGATTCACCCGGCAGGCACACCGTCGCGCCGAGTTCCATCACCGCCTGATTGAAATCCCCCGGCCGCGCCACCGGCACCAGCGCATCCGCCAATGCCCAGGCCGCGTCGCGACCCGCGCCGGATCGGACGTCGTCCTCAAGCACGAACAACCGGGCCAGCACCCGCGCCACGTTTCCATCGACGACGGATGACTTTTTTCCAAACGCGATCGACGCAATCGCCCCGGCGCTGTATCGCCCCACGCCCGGCAGCTTGAGCAGATCCTCAACGGACTCGGGAAACTTGCCGCCGAACGCATCGACGACCATCCGCGCCGCCTTGTGGAGATTCCGCGCCCGCGCGTAGTACCCCAGCCCCGCCCATGCATGCAGCACGTCATCCAGCGGCGCTGCGGCCAGGTCCCGAACCGTCGGCCATCGTGCGATAAAGCGTTCGAAATAGGGAATGACCGTGGCGACCTGCGTCTGTTGCAGCATCATTTCGCTGAGCCAGACGCGATAGGGATCGCCGGTGTCGCGCCATGGCAACTCGCGGCGATGCGCGTCGTACCAGTTGAGCAGTTTGCGCTGAATTGACTGGGTGAGTGTGGCTGACACCGGATTGTGTGCCACTGGCAGCTTGCCTGCCAGTGCGAGCGCGGAGGAACGTTCCCTCCCGGATTTGCTTATGGCCGACGCTCGAGCCGCTTTCATCGCCGCACTCTATCGCGCGGCCAGCACCGCCGCGAGAAGGATGAGCGTGACGGCGCCGAAGAACTTGCTGATGCCGACGTCAAACTCAACCGACTCCCGCAACTTCTCGGGAATGCCGAACAAGAATCCCCATCGGCGGCCATCCAGGAATCGATGGGCCTGAAGCGCCATCAGAAACAGACCGGCAACCAGGGCCATGACAACGCCGATCCAACCGCTCATCGCGGCGACCGGCAGCCCAAGCATGACAATCGCGGCGACCGCCACGGTGTTGCCGCATCGGACCATGCCGGTCGCATCAGCCTGTGAACGCATGGCTTGAAGCCGCGACGGCAACCAGACGGCCGCATAAATGGCTATTAAGATGATGCCGCCGAAACCGACGTAGGCCATTGCCGGAAGGCCTAATCCCCCGGTCAGCAGAAACAACACGGCGTTGGCACAGGCGGCTGCCGTGACGAGATGCGCAATTCGCCCTTTTCTCAGCCAGTCAAAACACCACCGACGATTGAAATGCCGGGTCTCTTCGGCATCGAACTGCGTACCGCACTCCGGACAGACTTCCGTGCCCAGCCCGCGCATGTCGTAGCCGCACGTTCGGCAGCAGCCGATCTCGACCGGCGTCGAATCCGGCGCTGCCTCCTGCGCGGGTATTTCCAGCATGCGCTCATCACTCATCAACGTTTGTCTCAATCAAGAGTAGAGTGGCATGGCCGCTGCTTTCGGCGGTCATGCTCGCGTCGATGCGCGAGCACATCCCCCGCCGCCCTATAGCACTAACAAACACCCGATCCACCCCGCCGCCGTGAAGGCCGACAACACGCTGCCCCAGACCCTGTAACTTGCAAACTGCCGCCGCGTGTCGATCGAGTACGGCGTCAGCAGCGCCGCCGCCAGCCGCGCCCGCGTGCGCCGATGCTCCAACCAGTACATCACCAGCGCCACCGGCGGCAGCCAGAATGGAGAAATGATGACCCCCGGCAGCCAGAGACACATGACGAGAATCGCGGCGATGACGCCCAGAATCGAACGCAGTTCCGGCACCAGTTCCGGCGTCGCGCCCGGCAGCCCGCCAAAGCGACCACTGCCCGGCGACCTTCCCAGCCCCGGGCGTCGGGCGATCCAGCCGCACATCTCGTCCCAGATCCACTTGCCCGCCACCGCCACGGCCACCAGGCCCACAACGAATGCGACAATGAGCAAAATACCGGTCATCAGGCCGAACAGCATGACCCACCAGGTGCCGAGCCGCGCCAGGTTGAGCGATGACAACTGCACTGCGACGAGCCACGAGATGCACGCCGCGCCCAGCAGCGCCATGAGTGAACGACGCATCGCCTCCTCGCGCCACTCGATCCACCGCCGAGGCCAGCTGTTCCCGGCGTCGAAGGCCAGCCCGCACTCCGGGCAGCGCGGATCGATCAACCCATACAGGTTGTAGCCGCATCGGGCGCAGCCGCCGATGAACGAGTCGATCGGTGCGACCGACGCCATTGCCGGTTGAATCGCGTCCACGTCGACATTGTAGCCATGCCGGCGGCGTTTCGAGCGCATGCACCGGCGGCGTCGCCATCAATGGGGACGCGTCCGCTATCCATTGGGGTCATGCCGCGAACGCCGACTCCGCCGGACCCGCTCGTTTTCACCAGTTTCAATTCGACGATGCGGATGCGACGCCGGCCGCCGCGCGGGCGCCGGACGCGCGCGTGGATCGTGATCCCGCGCCGCCCGGATCGGCGCATCGTCGCGGCGACTCGCAACACATTCGCCCGCCGGCTCAATCGACTCGCCTGCCGGATACGCGCCCTCGCGGTCCCAGAGGTAATACACCGGCGGCGAGCCGATGAGTTGTCGAAAGGCCCGCGCCAGGTCCTCCGTCGATCGAGACTCCGGTCGATACTTGTGACCCGCCGTCGTCGCCGACACCCAGTGCAGGATCGTCCGCTCCACCAGCGACCGCACCCGCGGACACCGCCCGATCCGCCGCTGAAAGTCCGGCGCGAATGGATCGACCCGGTGTTTCGCCATCCGTTCGAGCAGCCGCACCCGGCCCCGCGGCGGCGGACACCGCCCCACCCGCGTCATGCCGGCCTTCTCGAACACCGGGTTGACCGCCCCCATCGCCGCGAGGCACTCGATGAACCGCACCCCGACCCTCGGCAGCGTGTTCCGCACGAACCAGTGCCCGAGCCCGCAGCCCCGCACGTCGGGATGCATCACCAACCGCCGGAGAATACGCAGGTCTTGATTCACCCGCCGCATGTTGCGCACGAAGCGGCCGCGCGTCGCCCGGTTGCGCAGGGTCAACTCCGCCGGGGCCATCGCGAACACCAGGATGCCCAGCGGCTGGCCCGCGCGCCGCTCGCGCAGCAGAAACACCTTGTCGACGAAGCCGAGTCCGTCGCGATGCCGGTAGTGCAGCGGCGCGAATGCGGCGTAATCGCGAACGCTGCCCGGCTCAATGACCGCGCGGCGCTGCAGCGAAATCGGGCTGCTGCGCGGGGCGCCGGTCTGCACGGTCGGCCCGCCCTGGCCGAGCCGCACGACGACGTCGGGGCGCAAATCCTGCAGAATGTCTTCATGGGTGGTGGCAGCAACAAGGATAAGCCCGCTTCGCGTCACCAACTTGCGCAGGTTGTAGGCCACGGCTTTCGCCAGCCGTCGATGCAGAATGGCCGTAAACTCGTCGCACAGGATCGGCCGCGTCCCGCCGTCCGACACGGCCTGACCGATGGCCAGCGCCAGCGCCGCGCGAAAGCGCTCGCCCTCAGAAAGGTCGGCATGACGTCGCACCCACAGCCGCGGCTCGCCCAGGCCGCAGGCGGTGAGAATCGCCAGGGCCTCGCTCAGCGGTCTGCGCGGGGCGATGCCATCGACGATCGCCCGATCCCGCGCGAACGACGCCTGCCCCACCCACGCGACATCGCCCAGCCGCTCGGCCACGGCCTGCAACACCGAACTCTTGCCCGCCCCCGACGGACCGGTCAGCAGCACCAGCGTGCCCGGCTTGAGCGTCAGTTGTAGATTTTCTGCGATGACCGCCGGCGTTTCGCGCGGCGGAATGCCGAAATCCCAGCAGACGGACCGCATCCGCGGCGTCATCGGCACACAGGCCGGCTCGCGAATGACGTTGACGGCCACGGTCCGTTCGCCCACCGCCCCGGTTCCATCGCGATTCGCATCGCCCACTGTCTGCCCAGTCAGATCCGCCAAACCATCCCGCATCGCCATCGCCCGCCCTCCGCGCCAAGGAATACCAAACATCCACCAAACTTCCGCGCAGATGATAATTCGTATCGACGGGACAGGTCAACTGAAAAGCAATAAAAAATTGCAATCCGCAATAGTCTAATAATAATAGCCCAATTGGGTAGTGGGTCAATTTCGACTGGCAATGCTAAAACGGGCGACTGGGAGCGGGGGATGCGATTATTGCGCGATTATCGCCGCCTTTGGACGTGAGCCCAAGGCAATCGATTTCACAACTATGGGAACTTCCTACTGCTTCGACTGCAACTTCGTATGCGCCAGCGCCCGCATCTCGATCACATCCAGCTCCTCCTGCAGCCGCAGGTGCGTCAGGTCGTTGATGTCCGCCCCGTCGCGGAGCGTCAGCAGCCGCGTCCGTTCCATCTGAAGCGTCTCGTACTCCACCGCGAACAGGCTGTCGGACTTGTCAGTCAGGTCGTGGCACCGCTTCACCGGCGGCGGCTCGCTGATCAGCAGCCGCAGCCGCTCCATGTAGGTCGCCTCGACGTGATCGATCGCCGAGGGGTCGACGCGCGTCTCGGCCTTCAACTCGTCAAGCCGCGTCAACGCCGCCTGCATCATGCTGATCCGCGCGAGCCGCTCCTCCTCGCGCGACTGCTCGTCGCCGCTCACGCCCATCCATCGGATGAGCGGCTGGAGCGTGAGGCCCTGGATGATGAGCGTTCCGATGATGACGCAAAAGGTGCAGATGATCACCGCGTCCCACGCGCCGCTTTGCGTGGCGCCAAGCACCTTCTGCACTGCGAGAGCCGCGGCAAGAGAGATCGCTCCCCGCATGCCGCACCATGATGCGAGAAAGACACTCGTCCGTTTCGGAAGGCCGCCCTCGCGCTCGCGCAGGGCGGCCACGAACTTCAACGGCAGGTATGTCGCCGGGAACATCCACGCGATGCGCACCGCGATGACCGCCAGCGTCACGACGCCGCCGGCGTACAGGTAGTGCGGCAACATCTCCGAAGTGACCGACGCGACGATGCGCGGGATCTCGATGCCGATGAACAGAAAGCACAGGGCATCGACGATGTAGGCCAGCAGTCGCCAGACCGCGTACAGGTCGTACCGCGTGCGGGCCTCGACGGCGTGAAACCGCCACGACACCCAGAAGCCGACCACCAGCACCGCGAGCACGCCCGATGCGTGCGCCAAGTGGGCCAGCACGAACGCCGCCGACGGCGCGATGAGCGACAGGGTGAACAGCACGGTCGTATCGCGAATGCGCCGGTTGGCCTGATTGACGATGATGCCTACGAGCAGACCGATGGCCACACCGCCGACCACGGTCCACAGAAACGTGCGACCGACGTCAAACCAATCCAGCGCGCCCGAGACCACGACACCCAGCGCCAGTTGCAGCGCGACGAGACCGGTCGCATCATTGAGCAGACTCTCGCCGCCGAGGATCGCAGACAGCCGACGCGGCACGTGCAAGCGGTGCAGCACCGTGTTCGCCGCCACCGTGTCGGTCGGCGAGACGATCGCGCCCAGCACGAAGGCAACGGGCCAGCTCAATTCCGGCAGGATCCATTTGACCGCAACGGCGACCGCGACAATCGTCGCCAGTACCAGCCCGACGGCCAGCACGACGATGGGCCGCAGCCAGCGATGAAAATCCCGCCAGGAGGTCTCAAACGCTTCTTTGTAGACCAACACTGGTAGAAAGAAGAAGAGGATCAACTCGGGATTGAGCGGCGGCGCGCGAAACCCCGGCGCGACTCCGATGACGAGGCCCGCGGCCACGAGAAGAATGGGATACGGAATGCTGACAATGCGCGCGAGCAGACTCACGAGGGCCGTCGACAGCAGCATTGCGATCCAGGTGTAGGCGATTTCCATGGGTGAAGCGCTCGCGGACGTCGGCGGTGATTGTAGGGCCGCGCCCATTCCTTGCGCGGCAGGCGATTCCCCATGGCGCGGGCGACTTTAAGCGCTTAATTCAGAACCCCGGACGCGAGTCCGTGGCCAATACGAAATGGCGTTCTGCAAACACCGACTCAATCGGCCCACCATTTGCGTGGTGGGTTCTGTAACAGCTACTAAAGCTCCCGGCTGACCAGACAAACCGCGATTCCCTGGATCGAAAACTCGTTGGATTCATCCACCAGCACTGGCGGCACGTTTGGATTGTCGCCGCGCAACACGACGAACAGCGTCTCGCCGCGCTTCTCAACGCTGACGCGCTTGAGCGTGGGACGGCCGTCAACCAGGCAGGCGCAGATGCGGCCTTGCACGAACTGCGGCTCGACGCCCGGTCGGTAGTCCACCAGGATGATGTCGTCGCGCTTGAGCGTCGGCTCCATCGAATCGAATTCGCAGCGGAGGCAATAGCGATCGGTCCGCCAGAGGTGCCGCAGGACCGGGAAGAACTCGAGTTGCTCCTGCGATTGCGAGGGCGGACCGTTGGGAATCGTGCCGAAAATCGGCAAATCGCGGGTGTCGAGCGCCTGCGGCGCGTCGTGTCCATCCCCCGCGCCGAGCAGCACCCCCTCAGGCACGCCGAGGGCCACCGCGATCGCGCGCAGGGTGTCCTGCCGCGGCGTGCGATCGCCATTTTCAATGGAAGACAAATACCCCTGATTGACCCCGGCCTTCTCGGCGAGCTGCGACTGGCTGAGGCCCAGGCGCCGGCGATGTTCGCGCACCCGCGGACCCAGGGTCGAATTCTCGAATTTCCCAGCGGTTTTCGACATCTATTGCTAGATTATTGCGCAGCAATAGGTGTGTCAATTGCGAGTGACGATCGGGCGATGCCTACTTCGCCAGTTTCTTCGCCTTCTCCACGGCCTCATCCACGCTGCCGACATACATGAACGCCTGCTCCGACAGGGCGTCGTGCTTGCCGTCGCAGATTTCCTCGAAGCTGCGGATGGTGTCCTCCAGCTGCGTGTAATTACCGGGGAAGCCGGTGAAGACTTCGGCGACGTAGAACGGCTGGCTGAGGAAGCGCTCGATCTTTCTCGCGCGGTTGACGATGAGCTTGTCCTCTTCGGACAGTTCGTCGATGCCGAGAATGGCGATGATGTCCTGCAGATCGCGGTAGCGCTGCAGAATTCCCTGCACCCGCTTGGCACAGTTGAAGTGCCGATCGCCGACGTACTGGGCATCCAGAATGCGGCTCGACGAAGCCAGCGGATCCACGGCGGGATAGATGCCCTTCTCCGAAATGCTTCGGGCGAGCACGATGAATGAATCCAAGTGTGTAAATGCCGTCGCGGGGGCCGGGTCGGTCAAGTCGTCAGCCGGCACGTACACTGCCTGCACCGAGGTGACCGCGCCCTGGGTCGTCGAAGTGATTCGTTCCTGAAGCTCGCCCATCTCGGTGGCCAGCGTGGGCTGGTAACCGACGGCGCTGGGCATGCGTCCCAGAAGCGCTGACACTTCCGAACCCGCCTGGCTGAAGCGGAAGATGTTATCGACGAAGAGCATGGTGTCGGCACCGGACTCGTCGCGGAAATACTCGGCCATGGTCAGTGCCGAAAGTGCGACGCGAAGACGCGCGCCTGGCGGCTCGTTCATCTGTCCGAACACCATGGCCGTGTGCTCGATGACCTTCTTGGTCTTGCCGGAGGTGTCTTTGAACTCGGCCTCCTGCATTTCGAGCCAGAGGTCGTTACCCTCGCGAGTGCGCTCGCCGACGCCGGCAAACACCGAGTATCCCGAGTGCTCGCGGGCGATGCGGGCGATCATTTCCTGAATGATGACGGTCTTGCCCAGACCGGCGCCACCGAACAGACCAGTCTTGCCACCGCGGACGAAAGGTGCGAGCAAGTCGATGACCTTGATGCCGGTGATGAGCTGCTCGGTCTTGGGCGTGAGCTGATCGAAGTTCGCCGGCTCGTGGTGAATCGGGCGTCGCGGCACGCTTTCCTTGACGTTCGCGCCGCCGTCGATCGTGTCGCCGACCAGGTTGAACACGCGGCCGAGCGTATCGGGGCCGACCGGCACGGACACGGGTGCGCCCGTGTCGATGATGTCGACGCCGCGCTTCAAGCCGTCGGTGCTGCCCAACGCGACCGCGCGAACGCGCCCGCCACCGAGGTGGGTGGCGACTTCGCAGGTGAGGGTCTCCTCGACGGTTTCGGTTCCGAGCGAGCGCTGCACCTTCACCTTGAGGGCGTTGTACAACTTGGGCAGCGTCGCCGCCGAAAATTCAGCGTCAAGGGTCGAGCCGATGACCTGGGTGATCTTGCCGACGCCACCGCCGCTTGTGTTTTGAGCAACCATTCGAGTCTCCGGTACTTCTGCAATTCCCGTCCGTCTAATCTGATGTCAATTACTTCAGGACTTCCGCGCCGCCGACGATGTCGAGCAGTTCGAGCGTAATCTGCGATTGTCTTGCGCGGTTAAAGTCGCGCGTCAGTTGCTTGATCATGTCACCGGCGGCGTCAGTCGCGGACTTCATCGCGACCATGCGCGCGACTTGTTCACTTACAGCCGCATCGGTGAAACACTGATACAGCCGGACCTTCACGGTCTGCGGCAGCAGGCTCTCCAGCAGCTTGGCCGGCTCCGGCGAAAAGTCGTACTCGACGTTCGTCTTAGGCTTGGCGCTTTCCGGCGCCGCGCTTTCGACTTTCGCCAAGGGCAGCAGTTGCGTCACTTCCGGCACCTGCCTGCCGGTTGATACGAATCGCATGTACGCGACATGTACGCCGCGCAGCTCGCCTGCGATGTAGCGGCGCATGTATTCAGTCGCGATCGGCTCCACCTGGTCAAAGCGCGGCTTGTCGTCGATCGTATTGATCGCCTTTTCCACGGGCCGACGGAGAAACTTGAAGTAGTTGATGCCCTTCTTGCCGACCACAGTCATTTCTGTGGCCGAGGCCTCATTGGACTTAAGAAAACCCAGTGCGGTCGAAAGCACGCGCGAGTTGTATCCGCCGCACAGCCCGCGATTCGACGTGATCACTAGCAAGGCGCTCTTTTCGGCGTCGGGATTCTCGCGCATCAACGGATGCTCGATCTGCCCGCCGGCCGCCTCGGCCAACTCGCCAACCAATTTGGAGATCATCTCCGTGTAAGGCTTGGTCGCAGTTGCGCGATTAAACGCCTGCTGAAAGCGCGCAGTCGCGATCAACTGCATCGTCTTCGTGATTTTGCGGATATTCGTAACCGCCTTGCGGCGCTTTACGATTTGCCGTGCATTACCCATTTGCTTTCAGCCTTGAACTATTTCGCAAACCTGGTCTTGAAATTGCCGACGATTTCCTTCAGTTTCGCTTCCATCGCATCGTCGAGAACCTTCTTGTCTGTCAGTTCCTTCCAGACTTCCGGAAACTCGTCGCGCACGTGCTTGTGCAATTCCTTCTCGAACTGCGCCACCTTCGCGATCGGTACATCGTCGAGGAATCCTCGCGAGCCGGCATAGATACTCACCACCTGATCGGTCACGTGGAATGGCGTGTATTGCCCTTGCTTGAGCAGTTCCACCATGCGTGCACCGCGATCGAGCTGCCGTTGGGTCGCCGCGTCGAGTTCGGTACCGAGCTGGGCAAACGCCTCCAGCTCGCGATAGGCCGCAAGGTCGAGTCGTAGCGAACCGGCGATCTTCTTCATCGCCTTGATCTGGGCGTTGCCGCCGACGCGGCTGACGCTGATGCCGACGTTAATCGCGGGCCGAATGCCGGCGAAGAACAGATCGGGCTCAAGGTAGATCTGCCCGTCGGTAATCGAAATCACGTTGGTGGGAATGTAGGCCGACACTTCGCCTTCCAGCGTCTCGATGACCGGCAAAGCCGTCAACGAACCGCCCGACGTGGGATCAACCGCAATCTCGTGATTGGGATGGTCCTTCAGATCATGCTCGGACTGATGCTTGCCCGGCACGCCGACATACGTCTTGCCATTCACGCCGCCAGTCTTGAAAGGTGAACCCTTGGGCACGATCGCGCGGCGCTGGGCCAGCTTGCAGGATCGCTCCAGCAGGCGGCTGTGGAGATAGAACACGTCGCCGGGATAAGCCTCGCGACCGGGCGGGCGTCGCAGCAGCAGCGACAACTGGCGATACGCCTGGGCCTGCTTGGACAAGTCGTCATACACACACAGGGTCGCCTTGCCCTGGGTGTACATGAAGTACTCGGCCATCGCGCACCCGGAATACGGTGCGATGTATTGCAGCGGAGCCGAGTCGCTGGCCTGCGCGGAGACGACGATGGTGTAATCCATCGCGCCCTTTTCGCGGAGCCGCTCGACGAGGCCGGCGACGGTCGATTCCTTCTGCCCAACCGCGACGTACACACAGATCACGCCGGTGCCGCGCTGGTTGATGATGGTGTCGATCGCGACGGCCGTCTTGCCGGTCTTGCGGTCGCCGATGATCAGCTCGCGCTGTCCACGGCCGATGGGAATCATGCTGTCGATGGCCTTGACGCCGGTCTGCAGCGGCTCGTTGACCGGCTGCCGCTCGGCGATGCCGGGCGCCTTGAATTCAAGCGGCCAGCGCTTGTCGGTGATGATCGGGCCCTTGCCATCCAGCGGACGGCCGAGCGGATCGACCACGCGGCCGATCATGGCCTCGCCGACCGGCACCGAGAGCAGCTTGCCCGTCGCCTTGACGGTGTCGCCTTCCTTGATGCCGAGGTAGTTGCCCAGCACGACGGCGCCGACCGAGTTCTCTTCCAGGTTCATGACCTGGCCGATCTCGCCGTTGGAATACTCGACCATCTCGCCGGCCATGGCGTTGGCCAGGCCGTAGATGCGCGTGACGCCGTCGCCGATGGAGAGCACGCGGCCCACCTCGGTGACATTCAACTGCTCGCGGTAATTCGAGATTTCCTCGCGGATAACCGAGCGAATCTCGTCAACCTGAATCTTCATCGAATCAACCTTCCGTTATGAATCGCGAAGCCCCGCCGCCCAGAAGGTGCTTCTGCACGGCACGCCTCAATTCGTCTCGATAATCATGCAAGCGACGGCCGACGGTTGCGTCGAACAAGTGATCGCCGACCTGAACCATCAGGCCGCCGAGCACGTTGGGATCAACGCGCTCGACCAGAATCGGCTCCACGCTGGATAACCGTTTGATCTCGGCCTGGAGTCGCGCTCGCTGCGGGTCATCCAGCGCAACCGCGCTGGTGACGAAAACTTCCTTGCGTCCCCGCAGCTTGTTCAGTTCGCGGACATAAGCATCGCACACTGCCGGCAACAGGTATGCACGGTGCTTGTCGTTCAGCACCATCAGCAGATTGAACACCAGCTTGGAGACGCGGCCGTTGCCAAAGATCTTGCGGATGCTCTCGCGCCGATCGTCCTCGTCGATGGCTGACGACGACATCAGGTCGACAAACTGCTGATCCTGGTTCCAGAGCGTCCGCAACTGGGCAAGCTCGTCACCCACGGCTTCGGACTGCCCCTGCTCTTCAACGAGCGAGAGCAGACTCTCGGCATAGACCGCGGAGGCCGCCTGCGAAATGTCCAGATCTGTCGCCATTCGCTGCCCTGTGGCACCGGTCTTCCAACCGGTGTTCGTCTTGTGTGCCACTGCTCTGTGAGCAGTGCGTCCGCCAGCGACGCTCACTCGCGCATGCACTGCTCACAGAGCAGTGGCACACGTCGACTCCGCGCCTGCGTCATCAATTCTTCAACTTCCCAAGCTCCGCCAGCGACTCATCGAGCAATCCCCGATGATCGGCGGCGTTCATCTGCTTTCGCGTGATCCGGCCGGCAAGGTTCGTCGCCACTTCGACGACCTGCTGATAGAGATCCGCGACGGCCGTGTCCTTCGCGATCTTGATCTCGCGCTGGGCGCGGGAAATCATCTCGGCCGATTCCTTCTTTGCGTCTTCGTGAATCTTCCGCCGCAGGGCCTCGGCATCCCGCCGGCCCTCCTCGACGATGGCCGTGGCCTCTTCGCGGGCCTTGTTCATCTTCTCGGCGTACTCGCGCATCAACCGCTCCGACTCCTGCCGCTCGCGTTTGGCAGCGGCAATGGACTCGGTGATGAACTTCTCGCGATTCTGCAAAGCGGTGAGGATCGGCTTCCAGGCCAGCGAGCCCAGCAACACGAGCAGTACGATGAAGATCGCCAGCGTCCAGACGACGTTGCCCAGATCGCCGGAGAGAATATTGGGCTCCGACGAAGGCGCATGACTGGCGTCGTGAGACGCGGCCGCCGTCTTCTCCGCTTCGGGCGGATGCGAATCGGCACGTACATACCCGGAGCGAGCGGCGAGGCCGGTCGCAAGTAACGCGGTCAACAAGATGAGCCTACACCGGCGCATGAACAACACTCCTGGAGCACCCGCTTTGAGCGGCGGCGGCGGCCGGGTCAAACCCCGGCCGCGCCGACACGCGTCAATTCCGATCCATTGTCAGGCAATTGCCGCAAGGAAACATCCCAGTACGGCAAACAGGGTCGCGCCCTCGACCATGGCCGCGGTGATCAGCATCGCGGTGTTGATCTGACCGGCGACTTCCGGCTGGCGAGCCATCGACTCGACAGCGGCCGAACCGATGCGACCGATCGCCGCACCACCGCCCATGAGCACCAGGCCGGCGCCAATGCCGCCGCCCAGGTTCTTGGCACCCTTGTCATCGAGCCAGCGGTTGCCGGCCGGAGTGGAACCGCTCGACTGAGCGGACGCCATGTCGGCAAACATCAGCGTGTACCCGCCGATGATCAGCGACAGCGCCACAATTGCACGCGTCTTGGACATCTTCAAACACCTTTCATCAATTCTGTCGTCGCCCCGTGGAGAGGTGCGACACTTGTTCTCCGCCATCGCCTCGCGGCCTCATGACCCGCTCCTCCACACGGCGGGCATGGCGGTTTCTTTCGTTCAACGCGCATGTTCGCGATCGCAATCGCGGCTTCAATGCGCGGGGCTGTGTCCGTGCGACTCCTCGTGATGACCGCCATGACCATGCTCGTGGTCGTGGTCATGTTCATGATCGTGATGGATGTTCACCGCCTGACCAATGAACATGGCGGTCAGGAAGGTGAAGATGAACGCCTGCAGCAGTGCGACGAACAATTCAAGGCAGTTGATCGCTACACTCGCCAGCACCACCATCACACCAATCGTAAATCCGACCGTGTTCCCCATGGCCGCCGCGGACAACGCAATGAAACTGAGTAGAACGGCCAGCAGCACGTGACCGGCCACCATGTTTGCAAAGAGTCGCATGGTGAGGGCGAAGGTCTTGGCCAGCAGACCGATCACTTCCAGAAACGCGATGAGCACCGAAATCGGGAACGGCCCCTGGAAGAAATGCTTGACGAAGTTCATGCCCTGAAGGCGAAGGCCGTTGATGACGATCATCAGGAACGTGCAGACTGCCAGCGTGGCCGTCACCCAGACGTTTCCGGTGGCCGTGCCGCCGATGCCGTGACCGTGCGTAAGGTGCGAGTCTTTCAGGAACAAACGCGTCAACGGCTCGGTCGGAATCAGACCGATCATGTTGGTGAACCAGATGAAGAAGAAGACGGTCCACAGATAGGGCATGAAAATATCGGTGTAAACGCCGAGGGACGGCGCGGCGACATTCTTGCGCAGGTATTCGCAAATGACCTCGATAAAGTTGCCGGATCCGTGGGGGATGAGTTTCTGGCCGACGCCCTCGGCAACGCGATATCGGCGAGAGGCAATAATGCAAACGACCAGCGTCAACAGACCGGCGATGATCTGCATGATGATCTGATCGCTGAGAACCGTGATCTTCTGCGGGCCGAGCAGTGGAAGCGTGACATCCCATTGAATAAAGGGATGCTGCACCACGTGATCCAGCGGGCTTGACGATGCGAGTAGGTTCATCGGCTGCAATTCGCTCGCTTAGGGTTTGGAAGCCTGCATCAATCGCACCACGGCGATCGTCTCGGCGGCCAGTTGTGCCAGGTAACTGATTCCGGCCCACAACACGAACGGCGTTCGGGCAAGGGACGATCCGAAGACCACGGTCAGCACCAGGGCAAAGGTGACCGCCATTCGTATGGCCATCGCCAGCATTGTCGCGGTGTGCCGCTCACGCGCGGGAATGCGGCTGACCCCGGCCAGCGGAATCGCCGCCGCCAACGATGCAACCAGCGAGACCCCGATGCCGGCAAGCATGGGAATCCAAGCGTCCCTTCCCGCAATTCGAAGTGTTGGAAACCACCCCAGTGCCGCAACGACGATCGACACCAACGCCGCGCCAATGGCAAGGCGCGAAAAGTCACGCGCCGGTCGGCGGGGTTGTTCGGTCATCATCACGCCGTCCACTGTGGGCATTCTTGTAGTCCCGCTCCGCTTGACGCGACATCGCCATTGCGCGTCGAATCAAGTTGTACATCCCGCCGACGACGCCGATGATCACACCAGTGACGGTGCCCTTGACACCGGTTTGATAATGCCGATCAAACCAATATCCGGCGAGCGTCAATCCGCAAATCGAGCCGGCGAATTCTGTGCCCATCCCGGCATACTGTCGCAAGAGCGATGAGCGGGGTGGCGAGGCCGCCGGCGGCTTGTTGTCAGGCAGCGTATCCACGTTATTTCAGACTTTGTGAAAAAAAACACAAAGTCTGTTAAAAAAAATCGGTTCACGCAGTGACCGCGCGGAGGCTGCCCCCGCCACGATTTCGTGAGCCGATCAACTGGCCGCAGTTTACAGGTTGGATAGGCCCTGTCAACGGCACCCAACGGCCGATTCGGGTAGTATTTCCGCGGAGTTCGTGCGCCTTGGCGGACTGGCGAACTGTGTCCGGTTCTGACGACAAGGTCAAGACAATCGCCGGCCGGGTTGAGAGCCGATCCTCCCCAAACGTCCTATAAAAGCATTATCCTGGAAGCCAATATGAGCAAGCGATACGCCATCCTTGGAGCCACCGGCGCCGTCGGACAAGAGTTTCTCCGCATCCTCGAATCCCGAAAGACCCCCATCGCCCAACTGAAACTGCTTGCGTCTCCCCGGTCCGCCGGCGTGAAGATGGCCTTCCGCGGCGAGCAGCTGACGGTCGAACCGGTCTCGGCGGAGTCCTTCAAAAATGTTGACATTGGTCTCTTCAGCGCCGGGGCCTCCGTCAGCAAGACATGGGCGCCGATCGCCGTCGAAGCCGGCTCGCGGGTGATCGACAACAGCTCGGCCTTCCGCATGGATGCCGGCGTGCCGCTGGTCATCCCCGAAGTCAACCCGCAGGCCATCGGCCGCGCCCCGGTCATCGCCAATCCCAATTGTTCCACCATCATCATGAACATGGTGGTCTGGCCGCTGCACAAATTGCGACGGGTGTCGCGCATCGTGGTCAGCACCTACCAGGCTGCCAGCGGCGCGGGCTGGCAGGCCATGCAGGAACTGGAACACCACACCCGCGACCTGCTCGACGGCAAGCCGGTCACGCCGACGGTGCTCCCCCATCGCCTCGCGTTCAACCTCTTCTGTCACAACACCGCCATCGGCCCCGATGGCTACAACGTGGAAGAAACCAAGATGGTGCTGGAAACCCGCAAGATCTTCAGCGAACCCAACCTCATGATTACCGCAACCTGCGTGCGCGTACCCGTGCTGCGGGCCCACAGCGAGTCGATCAACCTGACTTTCGAGCAGACGGTCGATGAAGACTGGGTCCGCGAAACGCTCTCAAAGGCGCCCGGTGTGCAAGTCGTGGACGATCGTGCAAAAAATTACTTCCCGATGCCGATGGACGCCAGCGGTGGAGACGATTGTCTCGTCGGCCGCATCCGCCGCGACATCAGCCAGCCCGACGGCCGGGGCATCGAACTGTTCGTCAGCGGCGATCAACTGCGAAAAGGCGCGGCCTTGAACGCCGTGCAGATCGCGGAATTGTTAAACTGAAAATCCGTGCAGGACTATTTCTTCGCCGATGGCGACTCAGCCGGCTCGGACACCACCACCCGGCTGATCGCCGAGCGCTGAAATGTGATCTTTGTATTATTTGACTCGTCCACCTTCAGGGTGATCTCGTCGTCCTTCACGTTGACCACGGTCCCCAGCACGCCGCCGATCGTGCAGACACGATCGTTTTTCTTGATCGCCGAGAGCATGCTCGCCCGCTCCTTCTTCTGGGCACTCTGCGGCCGCAGGATCAGGAAATACCAGACTAGGAGCATGGGCGCAAATAGCATCAGAAACGACGACCACATGCTGGGCGGCGGCTGACCCGTGCCGGGCTGCGTCGACTGAGCCAGGAGGTCATGGGAAAGGTTTGCGAGTCGCGTCACGATTTCGGGCATGCCCGATCCTCTTTGAGTTCATTTGCGGCGGCCAATTCGGCCTCGGCCAGCAGCGCCTGCAGTTGATTCTGCGCGATGGCCGCACGGATTTGTACCATCCAGCGGTGATAGTAGGCGATGTTGTGGATCGACACCAGTATCGGCCCCAGCATCTCCCCAGCGATGAACAGGTGCCGCAAATACGCCCGCGTGAACGACTTGCATGCCAGGCAGGCGCAGCCCTCCATCAGGGGCCGCTCGTCCTTGGCATACTGGGCGTTGCGGATCCGCAGGGCCGGTCCATCGACAAAGGCGTGTGCGTTGCGGCCGTTTCGCGTCGGCATAACGCAGTCGAACATGTCGATGCCCGATGCCACGGCGCGGATGAGATCGATCGGCCGGCCCACGCCCATCAGGTATCGCGGACGGTCCTCGGGCATGCGGTGTGCGAAATCGGCCAGCAGTGCGGCCATCGCCTGCGGCGACTCGCCGACCGAAAGCCCGCCGACCGCGTACCCGGGAAAGTTCATCGCCGCAAGCGCGTCCATGCATTTCAGACGCAAGTCAAGATCAAGCCCGCCCTGCACGATGCCGAAGAGCGCCTGATCGCCCCGCGTCTTGGCATCGATGCACCGCCGCGCCCATCTCACCGTGCGGTCGACCGCCCCCTCCAGTTTCGCGCGATCGGCCGGCAGGCTGGGACATTCATCGAAGGCCATGATGATGTCGGCACCGAGGAGTTGCTGTATTCGGATGGATTGCTCGGGATCGAGCCGCAGCACGGCGCCATCGAGATGCGACTTGAACGTCACGCCATCCTCATCAATGGCGTTGAGCGTCGCGAGACTGAACACCTGAAAGCCGCCGCTGTCGGTGAGAATCGGCCCCGGCCAGGCCATGAAGCGGTGCAATCCGCCCAATTCCGCGACCGTCTCCGCCCCCGGTCGCAGCGCCAGATGATATGTATTCGCGAGCAGAATCGTTGTGCCGGCCTCGGTGAGTTGCGGCGGCAGAATGCCCTTGACGGTGCCGCGCGTGCCGACCGGCATAAATACCGGCGTCTCGATATCGCCGTGCGGCGTGTTGAGGATTCCGCCCCGCGCGTGGGTGCCTGCGTCCCGGCGCGTCACCGAAAAACCGAAGTGGTCCATTCTGTCATTGTACTCGCGAGACGGGCGATTGCGGTGCGGGGGGAGCTACAACTGTCATTGTCCGCACAAACCCACCCCGAAAATCAAATCAAATCTGAATGTGCGTTTGCTTGACGCCCGCGCGGCCGTCGACCTATGATGAATCGCTCGTGATCCGCGCGGGGCGCGCGGACTCGGACCATGCTCCTCCACAATGCGAGTGGTATTGGGGCCGGGCGGCACGCATGGACGCGGTGCGAAGGTGTGAAGGGAGGCAAGCAATCACGTGAGTTCTCGCCAGAATCCCCCGGGCGGCCCGTCGCCGCGTGTCACCAATCGTAGTTTTCGCAAACCGTCGCCTCAGTCCGGCTATCGGCGACACGTTTTCCAGGAACCCATTGCAGCAGCGCCCGCCGGACCGGTTCCACCCACTGCGCTCTCGTCCGACGATCTCGAACACTTTCGACGGTTGCTGCTCGCAAAGCGGCGCGAATTGCTCGGCGATGTGAATCACATGGCCGACGAGGCCCTTGGCAATTCCCGGTCCGAGGCCTGCGGCGATCTCTCCATGATGCCGCTTCATCTGGCGGACATCGGCACCGACCAGTACGAACGGGAATTCACCCTCGGTCTGATGCAGTCGGAACGTCAGACGCTCGAGGAGATTGACGCCGCGCTCGCTCGAATTCGCGAAGGCACCTATGGCGTCTGTCTGGGCACGCACAAACCGATCGCAAAAGCCCGCCTCACGGCCAAGCCGTGGGCGCGGTACTCGATCGGCTACAGCCGACTGCTTGAGTCACGCGGCCGTTTTTCGCGTTAAACTCCCGGCATGAGCCAGGAACCCATCGTCGCTGATCCCATTCATCTGCCCACCGAGCCGTCCGCCCTGCGCCACGGTCCGAGCCACGCGCGCCTGTGGATCGCCGCCATCGGCGGTCTCGTCGCCGACCTCTGGACCAAACACTGGGCCTTTGAGACGCTCAGTTTTGACGAAACCCGACCGCTCATCTCGAAGATCGTGACGCTGCAACTGTCGTTGAATCCCGGCGCCCTCTTCGGAATCGGCGCGGGCTGGGCGCCGCTCTTTGTCGGCGCATCCGTGCTGGCCTTGATGTTCGTTTTGTATTTATTCGCGGGTTCATCACCGAAGCGATGGTCGCTGCACTTCGCGCTCGGCTTCGTGCTCGCCGGGGCGGTCGGCAACCTTTATGACCGAACAACCCAGACCGCCTACGTCGTCAACGACCCCGCGCGCGGCCGCGACATCGGCACGCTCGTCGAGGAGCGAGCCGACGTGGTGATTCTGACCGACTTCGAAAAGCCCGACAGCCGCCGCCGATTTCACGCCAAACCAACCGATCCCAAATCCGGCCCCCAGCCGGTCGTACGCGATTTCATCAAGATCGAACTGGCCGCCGGCGGATACTCGCTCTGGCCGTGGATCTTCAACATCGCCGATGCGCTGCTGGTCGTGGGCGTGGCGGTTCTGCTGCTGAACTTCTGGACCGAACGCGCCCCAACCGAGGCCGCTGCGCCTCGCAACTCCGGCACAACCGCGGACGCCGCGTAGCTCAACTCAATTCTCTCAATTGACGAAACCTGCGTGCCGCTGCTTCAAGCAGTGCATCGACCTGGTTCGTCCGGCCGTGCTCGCACTGATTGATACACTTCGTATCCAACCAACCCCAGGCGGATGGTCTCGGGGACTGTGCACGTCTCATTCAAGACAAAGGGCCGATTCATGGAATCGGCCCTTTGGGAAGCAACGTATTTAATTAGGCGGGATTTGATTCCACGTTTGGAATCAGAATCCGCGGGGGGTGCCCGGCTCGGCCCAGGTGTTGCGGCCTTCGTCGTCGGTGAAGCGGGTGTCGACGAAGCGGTGCTCGGCATGGCCGTCAAAGAACTGCATCGAGTAGGACGACCAGCGGTTGTGCGAACCGCGCTTGAGTCTGAAGCCGCTGCCGTTGGGGCCCATGCTGTGCGGCCGGGCGTCATACATGAACGCATTCATGTGAGACTCATAGAAAATCGGGAACCGGGCCGCGTTGCCGCCGATCTTCCGAGCGAGCATCATCTCGCCGGCGCGATGAAAATTATAGGCCGGCGCCGTGTTTTGATAGACGCTGCCGTTGCCGTTCCAGGGCGGGCCTTCCGGCCAATACCAGTTAATGGCGAAGCTCTGGCCGTTGTATTGCCAGGACGGCACTTCCTCATCCTCCGGCTCGACGCTAGTCGAGCCGACCAACGGGGTTCTGTTGACGCGATCTGAAGGACATACATAGGTCTTGATCATGCCGCCGTTGCCGCCGCCCGTGTTGTTGTTGGAACCGACGCCGGGGGCGATGTATTTGTTGAAGGGGCGCAATTCCGTCGGGATCCTGTACCAATCGCCGTTCAGGTATTGCGGATTGTTGATCGGCGCCGAGAATCCGCCATAGACAAATTCGGATACGTATGTTGAGCCGTAAATAAAGCCGAGATGCCAAGGCATCGTCGGCTTGTTTTCATCTTCCATGTAATAACGGGACGTGCTCCCGATTTCGCGCAAGTTTGCCATGCAGGCCGCAACATTGGCGGTTTGTCTCGCGTTCTGAAGCGAAGGCAAGAGGATCGAAATCAACAATGCGATGATCGCGATCACCACAAGCAATTCGATCAGGGTAAAGCCCGGTCGGCTGGTCGACGATCGCGTGACGACCTTTGTCGATGTTCTCATGATTTTACTCCACCGTAGGTTTCCGTTGCTGAGCATTCCGTTTTAAACGTGCGTACCCGGGCACATCGCCCGCCGGCGCTACCGGGATCAACCTTCCGTCCTGCCTTCCGCCTCATCGACACACTTCTGACATTTGCCGCGTGTGCCGTCAGGATTAAAAGAATAAAAGACAAGTTTGTGCTTGCCGCATTGATTGCCGGACAAGGCCGTCATGGTCTTGCAGGTGGGGCATTCAACGTATTGGAGTGTTCTTGGCGCCGTGCGAATTCCAGACATATTCTCGCCGGGCAGCGGAACCTCATTTATCTTCGAGGGGTCGAGTTGTTCGGGATTGATGCTGACTTCCTCTCCGCACTTTGTGCACTTGAACCAAAGCGCGGCGTGAGTCTGATTTCGGAACTCCTCCGGAACCTCGGGCGCTCCGAAAAGGTTTCGGTAAAAAAGGAAACCAGCCAGAAGCAGGCAGGCGCCGATGATGGCGATTTTGAATCCGTTGCCCTTCATTAAGTCGAATGTCTCACAATTCGGGGCGAATGCCGAATCGCGTCCGACATACCCTCAGTGCCCACTCTCGATGTATGAGGGCGGCACAAAACCAGCGCGGTCGCAGGGGGCGTGGATCGGTGGGGCTTCCGCGCAAGTAAAAAATTGACGTCCGAGTGCCTGATCAATCGCGTCTCGTGTCGGAAATGGACGCGACTGAGGCGACTGCACGATTTGCAGTCACGACACACGAACTCCACACTCCTACCCACCACACAGTGTATCGGCCCCCCGAGACGCTTGCAAGGATTTCTCAAAATCTTAGTGGCGAGTCCAGATCGCCGAAATTCACAGGTTGTCGCTCCGGCCGCGCCGTCGGCGGACCTCCGCGGATCCCCCTTAGGCCGGCCCCTCAAACGAGAGGTCCGACAGGGCGACTTCCACCTCCACGGGGCCGATGGCAACCACTGCCCGCTGCTGGTCAAACGACACCCGGACCACCCGGCCCGGGTCATGAAACCGCCGCACGCGGACCCGGTCACCGGCTGTTAACGACATCACTCGATTGACCCAAGTCGTATAGGCCTTGTGCTGCTCCTCAAGTGCTTTGGCGCGGTCCATTGCCACCAAGGTCGCCCGTGCCGCCTCGATTCTTGCATTTTCGGCGTCCAACCGCGCCCGCTCGGCGTCACGCCGGGCATCCAGAGTGCCGGCGATCGCCTTGGAGAGCGCCCGCTCACGGCGACCCAAATGCCGCCGCGCCGATTCCACCATCTTTTTCGGCATGCCCAACTTCGAAGCAATCGCCAGAGCATTGCTGTTGCCCGGCTCGCCGATCCTCAATTCATAGGTCGGCCGAAGCGTCTCAAGGTCGAACTGCACGCACGCGTTGTCCACTCGATTTTGCTCAAAGCCCACCGCCTTCAGCGCGCCGAGGTGCGTCGTCACCATCGCCAGGCAGCCGGTCGCCATCAACCGGTCGAGCACGGCCCGCCCGATCGCGGCGCCTTCGTCGGGATCGGTGCCCGCGCCCATCTCGTCGATCAGCACGAGACTGGTCTTCTGCGCCCGTTGCACGATATCGAGAATCCGCGCGAGGTGGCCGCTGAACGTCGATAGCGACTGCTGCAGACTCTGCTCGTCGCCCACATCAATATAAACGTCGTCGAAGATCGGCAGCTTCGCACCGGGCGCCGCCGGGATGGGCAGACCCGACTGGGCCATAAGGCACACGAGACCCACCGTCTTGAGTGTTGCGGTCTTGCCGCCGGTATTGGGACCGGTCAGCAGCATGATGTCAAAATCGTCGCCCAGGCGCACATCGATGGGCACGACCCTGCGCGGCGCGGTCGCGGTGCGGGCCTCTCCACCTCCCGAGGCTTCAGACGTCTTGGGGTGGGCTGGCCCAACCTGTCCGTTCTCCCCGAACGCCAGCATGAGAATGGGGTTCCGGGCCTGTCGAAGCGACAAGTTGCGATCAACCGAAACAATGGGCCATGAAAGATGGTATTTGGTCGCGAATTTCACCTTGGCCGTCAACAGATCGACCACGGCCATGGCCTCGAGCGTGTGCAGAATGGGCGCCTGATTGAGATGCACCAAGTGCGTCAATTCCCACAACAGGCGGCTGATCTCCTCCGACTCCGCCGCCAGCAGCGACACGCGACGATTGTTCAGTTCGACCGCCTCGGCCGGCTCGACGAACAGCGTCTGACCGCTGTCGCTGCTGCGATGAATGATGCCAGGGATGCGGCCGCGCTGGTCGGCCCGCAACGGCAGCACCATGCGATCGTCGTGAAACGTTGCCCCGCCGTACTGCAGAAACTTCGTCACGGTCGGTTGTCGTAGGAGCCGGTCAAAGACTTCGCGGATGCCGGCGCGGGTATCGTCAATGTCGCGGCGGATGCGTTCGAGCCGGTCGCTGGCATCGTCGCGCACGCGACCCGCGTGATCGATCATGCGGCTGATGCGCTCCTCGATGACGCGAAAATCACCCAGCCGTCCGATGAGCCTTGCGTTTAACGGATGTGCTTCCGCCGCGCCCTCGAACCAGCGGCGGACAGCGTCCACCCCCGCCAAAGTCGCCGACAGCTCGGCGAACTCCGTCGGCTCCAGCTTGGCCGGCGGCACGGCCCGCTTCACCATCGCGCGGACGTCACGCACGCCGCCAAACGGGGGCAGTCCGCGCGCCGCTGCCAGCCGCGCGAATTCCTCGGCCTGCGCGAGCCAGTTCGTCACCTGGGCAATTCGACGGGATGGCGCGATACGCGTAGCCAGGTCGCGACCCAGGCCGCACTGTGCCTCCGCGGCGACGGCCTCCTGTACCTGAGCGTATTCCAGTTTGTCGAGCGTATGGGCGTCCACGGGTGCAATTCTAATCGCCGCGAGGCTGTTGGCGACCCGGCTGGCACTCGGAAATCGTTGTTGTGCTTCGATCCAGCGCCTGCGCGGACATCACGACACGGACGCTGGGACGCGCCTCACCGATGCTCGATTGATCGCCCCGTCGTAACGGGCCGGTCCGTTCGGCGAATTGGGCTGATGCGCTCGTTCCGTTTTTCGGTAGACACCGGGGCACACGAAATGCAAGTTCGACGCTGTCGACATCTCCGACAACGTTCGAATTGGGTCTACGTCGCCGACGTACAAGTGCCCGCCGGGTGCGAGCGCGTTCAGCGCCACATCGATCGCTCGAATGCGCGTCTCCGCGTCAAAGTACATCAGCACGTTGCAGAGCAGCACGAGATCGAACGCCGCGCCTTTGAAGTCGTCGCGGACATCGTGCACTTCGAATCGCGCCAGGGTTCGAACGGCCTCGTGCAGTTGATAATGACCGGCAACAGATTGCGTGAACCACCTGTCCAGCAGCGGCGCGGGCACGCGCGACACCGCGTAGCCCTGATAGACGCCCGCCTGAGCGCGGGCGATCATGGCTCCGCAGATGTCGGTGCCGGTGATTTCGACGCCACGCTCGCGAGCGCCGGGCAAGCGCTCAAGCAGGAGAATCGCAGCGGTGTAGGCTTCTTCGCCGCTGCTGGCCGCGGCGCTCCAGATGCGCGGCCCGCGCGTGCGTCCGCCGTCGCGTGCCGCCCACTGCGGAATCAGCGTGTCCGTGAAGTGTCGCCAGAGGGCGTCATTTCGAAAGAAATAGGTCTCATTCGTCGTGACCGCCGCAATGAAGTGCGGCATCTCCGCCCCCCTGTCGCATGAATTCGTCACTCGTTCAAAGTAAGTCGCGAATGAATCGAGGCCCAGCGCCGAGATGCGCCGTCGCAGCCGGTTGTTTAGCAGCCCCAGTTTGTCGCACGGCATGTGGATGCCGCAGCACTCCTGAACGAGGTCGGCAAACCGGCCGAACTCCTCGGGCGTCATGCGGGCCGGCGTCACGGCGCACCCGTCGGTGCAAGTGCCTCTGTGTTTAACAAAGTGATGACCGCGTCGTGCTGCCGAATGACGCCGCTGATGAATTGCGGCTCGATGCCGGTATCAGCGGATGTCGCCGCATCGATTCGATCGACCTGCACGCGCAGGACTTCGACGACCGCGTCCACTCTCAATCCAATGAAACTGCCGCGCACCTCTGTAATCAGGATGCGTGCGTCGTCACAGCAAGCGGGACGAACTGCCGGAAGACGCGCACTTAAATCGACGACCGGCAACACCGCGCCGGCAAGTCGTACAGTGCCGATGACACCGTCGGCCTCCCGGGATGCCGCCTCAAGACGATGGGCTGGTATGACCTCACTGACGCGCGAAACGTCGAGACCGTACAGGCCGGTGCCGACTCGAACAATGACAAATTGCGAAATGGGTCCGTTTGCCGCGGACTTGGTCGCGGACACCGCACGACGCTCCCCAATCTTTCCCGCGGCCAATGACATCCGGCAGTCCTGCGTGGATTGGGAAGCGTCTGAAGCGCGTCCCCGTGTGGGCCCCTTGCGCGTCAAGGCGCGCCGAAAACGCAGGCGCCCGGCCCCGCCTCCCATTCGGACCGCCGATGAGCCGCCTTGACTTCAGCAGCAGCCGGCGTGACCAGATAAAGGGTGCGAGACTTGGGCGGGGCCGAGGGTCTTGGGAAAAGAGAAGCTGTAACCCTAGAAAAGACATGACGTTACGAACCGCTATCGCACGACACAGCGAAGACCTGGAAGCGTTGAGGATCGAAAAGCCGCCTTGCAGAAATCCCCGACTTCCCCGATACTGGCCCGGCTCGGAACTTTGAATCAAGGAGTCAGTTTCATGTACGCCATAGTCGAAGACGGCGGGAAGCAGTATCGGGTGCAGAAGGGCGACAGCATCTTCATCGAGCACCGCGACCTCGCCGACGGCGCCACCACGGTTGATTTCGATCGCGTCCTCATGCTGGGCGACGGCGCCGATTCCAAAATCGGAACACCCTATGTCAGCGGTGCGAAGGTAACCGCCCGTATCGACAATGCAGCGGCCCTCGGCCCCAAGCTGGAAATCGTCAAGTTCCGGCGGCGCAAGGGCTACAAATTGCACAAGGGCCACCGCCAGAAGCACATCAAGGTGACCGTCGACGGCATCACCGGCTGACGCATCGCGCTTCCAGTGTCTTCGGCCGTCACGGCTCAGCTCCACCCGCCCGGTAGAAACACGGATTGGTCCCGCATGCTCCACGCCTTGCGACGCAGATCGGCACTTTTCGTCATTGCAACACTTGTTCTCGCGGGCGGCGTGTCTCGATTGCTCCCGCCGGGCGAGACCTCTGTCACCGCCGCGGAGCCGGATGACGCCGCGGGTGTGCGCATCGAATACCGGGCGCAGGTAGGCGAGCTGTATCACTACGTCATCGAGAACGAAGTCATCGACGACGTCGCCATCTACACCCAGCAATTCCGACTGCCGTCTACGACCACCTTCCGTGACCGCCGCACCATTATTCAATCGGTGCTGCCCGCGCCCGCGCAGCAGCCAGCCGGACAGAACCCGCCTCCGGCCAGCGCCCCCGCCGACGCAGCGAAAAATGACAACTTGCTCCGGCTGGAGTGGGTCGTCGATCGCTACAGCGCTAGCGAACGCGTCACCGACATGAAGGAAGTCGCCTTCGACTCGCTGCGCGACACCTATCCGATGCGCGAATTGTCAGGCCTTGCCCGCGTGCCGCAGTCGCGCACGACGTTCACGTTCAACGGCAAAACCGGCACAGTCTCGGACATCGTCGTCAAGCCGGGGCCAGTCTCGCATCCCTCGGACAGCCGCCAGAGCAAGACCGCGGAAAACGGCCTCGTGACGACTCAGAACATGCAGGACCTGCTCTACAACATGGGCGAACAGTTCCTGCCGGACGGCCCCAAGCGCGTCGGCGACACCTGGCTCATCGAACAGGAGAAGCAGACCCCACCGTTCGGCACGGTCATCACGAAGACAACCTGCACGCTCAAGTCGATTCAGAAATCCGGCAACGCCGAGATCGCGTTGATTGATTTGACGAGCAAGATTTTCTTCACGCCCAGTCCGCCCAAGGCGCCGCCGGGGCCACCCATCATCGCGCCGCCTACAACGCGACCGACCACCACGATGCCGCGACACCCCGCCGCCACGCCCATCAGGCCGCCGCCCACGACGCAGCCCGCGACCCGCGCTCAACCGTTGCCCAAGCCCGGCGCATCCAAACCTGCGACGCCCGGCAACGCGCGAACGCAGCCGCCGAGTGCGCCGCAACTCCCACTCGATCAGATTGGCTCGCCGAACATTCAATCAACGCCGCCGACCACCCAGTCAGAGACCGATGCCCAAGCCGGCGTCTCAAACCCGCCGGCCACCACGCAACCGGCCTCGCAACCCGCCGCCAATTCGGCGCCCAAGAATTCTGAAGAGCCGTTCAAAATGGAGAAGGCGCTCTTCACCGGCACGGTTCGATTTGACGTGACCCACGGCCGTTTGGTGGAGTTGACCATGCGGCGAACCGGCGGTTTCGTGAAGGTGATGCGCTCGGACAAGGAAGAGATGAAGATCAAGCAGGCCTCTGCCCACACCCTGCGTATCAAGGGATCGGTGGACGCCCCGGCGCGACCGGTGATTCCGGGCGGACCCAAGCCGCCCGAGGAGACGGTGAATCCCAACGCAAAGGTGGTCCCCCCGGTCACCACCCGGCCCACGACGCCGGCCGCCGCCGCGCTGAATTCGGCAACGACGCAACCGGCGAAAATCCGTGCCGAGGCCGCTCATCGCATCCATGCGACCAGCCGGCCGACACGGACATCCGATCCGAATTCGCCGATGCACTCTGAACTGAACCCGCCCCCCTCCGACGCGCCGTCGCGATAAGATCGCCGGGCGTGACGTCGCCACCGCCAGCTGCTGACAGCCGCACAGTTACCAAGCCCTCTCGCTGGCTCGACGCCATCGAGCGCCTCGGCAACGCACTGCCGGACGCGATGACAATCTTCATTTTGCTCGCCGTGGCTGTGATCTTCGGCTCGTGGCTGGCCGAGCGATTGGGCTTCTCGGCCACACACCCGGTGACCGGTCAACCGGTGACGGCCGTCAATTTGCTCACCACGACGCACATGCGGCGGCTGCTGTCGGAGGCCGTCAAGAATTTCATTGAGTTCAAACCGCTCGGCGTGGTGCTGGCCGCGATGATCGGCATCGGCGTGGCCGAGCGAAGCGGGCTGATCGAAACCGCCCTGCGCGCATTGGTCGAATCCGTCGCGGCGCGGTGGGTGACGCCTGCGATCATTCTCGCGGGCATGCTCTCGCATTCGGCGGCCGACGCGGGCTTCGTCATCCTCCCGCCGATCGCCGGGGCCATTTATGCCCGCATGGGCCGCAATCCACTGGCGGGCATCGCCGCAGCGGTCGCCGGCGTCGGGGGCGGCTTCTCGGCCAACCTGGTGCTCAGCCCGCTCGACCCCATGCTGGCCGGACTGACCGAGACGGCGGCCCAAATGCTGCAGCCGGGCTACACCGTCCTGGCGACGGCAAATTATTACTTCTTGTCTACATCCGTGCTGATGCTCGTGGTCGTCGCCACCTGGGTCTCGAATCGCTTGATTGAGCCGCGCCTCGGACCGCCGGCGACCGGCCCGGCCGTCGATGCCGCCGAACCGATCACGCGCCAGCAAAAGCGCGGACTCATCGCCGCCGGCATCACTTGTGGCCTCTTTCTGGCACTTGTGCTGCTGATGACCGTGCCCAAAAGCGGATTGCTGCGCGATGCCAACGGCGGGCTGAAGCCCTTCTTCGATTCGCTCATCGTGCTGGTCATGCTGGTGTTCATGCTTTCGGGCATCGCCTACGGTGCAGTCACGCGCACCGTCCGCAGCGATCGCGACGCGGCCCGCATGATGTCGGAGACCATGGCGACGATGGGGACTTACATCGTGCTGGCCTTCTTCGCGGCCCAGGCGCTCGCGCTGTTCGAGTGGTCGCGCCTGGCCCCGATCCTGGCGGTGGAAAGCGCCAACCTGCTTAAGCGCGCCAGCTTTGAGGGCGCGCCGCTGTTCATCGGCGTCATCATCATCGTGGCCGCCATCAACATGCTCATGTCGAGTTCGTCGGCGAAGTGGGCCATCATCGCGCCGGTCTTCGTGCCAATGATGATGGTCCTGGGATATGCACCGGAAACGACGCAGGCCCTCTATCGCGTGGGCGACTCGGTCACCAACATCATCACGCCGCTGAATTACTACCTGCCCAGCATCATCATCCCGGTCTGCCGTCGATACGACCCCAAGGCCGGCCTCGGCACGGTCGTCGCCCTGATGCTTCCCTACTCGATCGCCTTTGGCATCGCGTGGAGCGCCATGTTGATTGCGTGGATCTACCTCGGCTGGCCGGTCGGCCCGGATGCGCCGCTGCTTTACTCGGTTTCACCGTAGAAACGCGGAACGGGAAACTCGGAGCGCGTAAATCGAAGCGCGGAACCCAAAATCGCGTTGTCAAAACTCCGCGTTCCGATTTCCGACTTCCGCGTTCGCCCTCACTCGATTTCGGGCTCTTTGTATTCGGCGCCGAGCAGTTTCGCGGCATGTTCCATCATGCGCTCCATGCTGAACGGCTTGTGAAGGTAGGCATCGACGCCGAGGTGCCGGGCGTACAACTCATGCCGCTTGCCCTCGTTGGCCGTCATCATGATGACAAATGGCTTGGCGCCCGCCTCCTTGTTGGGCTTGATCTGCTCGAGCACGAGAAAGCCGCTGCGCCGCGGCAGCATCATGTCGAGCAAAATGAGATCGGGCTGAACACGCCGCGTCATGTCGACGGCCTTGTTGCCGTCGTTGGCGGTGTGCACCTGCGCTCCGGCATGCGTGAACGCGGTTTGAACGGCCGACAGAATCTCCATGTCGTCGTCCACGATGAGAACCTTGTTTCCCTTGAGGTCGGCCGGCATGGTGTTGTCTCCGAAGGAAGTCGCGTTGGCGGGTCTGTGTGATGTCGCGATCGATTATAGGTGGGCCGGTGCGCGGGGATCAAGCCGCGCCGCAAGTGCTGATTCCGTCCGCGGCGGGCGTCGTGCCGCGAACAGGGGCGGCGGATATACTGCACCCATCATGTTGATCGCAACACAACGGTCTGAATCCAGCGCGCTTCGTGGGCGTGCAGCCGCTTTCCTGCTGGTCGGATGCCTGCTGCCATTTTGCGCCGGTTGTCCGTCGCTGACGCCCCTGCCCACCCAGGCCGCCGTCCGCGACATGGTCGAGCAGGAGACCAATCGGCCCTATCAACTCTACGTGCCCAGCATTTACAACACCCGGCGGCCTTGGCCGGTCATCGTCGCCTGCCACGGCACCGAGCCTTACGACAATCCGGCGCGGCAGATGAGCGAATGGGCCCAGTTTGGCGAAGACAACGGCATCATCATCGTCGCCCCGACGCTGTACGCCTCTAAAGGCGACTTCCCGCCGCCGGTCGACAAGCAGATCGCCCTTCAGCGCGAGGACGAGGCCGCGATTCTCGGCATGGTCCGCGCCGTCAAGAACAGCCACCGCATCGCCGAGGAGCGGGTCTTCATGACCGGCTGGTCGGCCGCGGCCTATGACATCCTGCACACCGGCATGTCCCATCCCGACGTCTTCCGCGCGCTGCTCATCCGGCAGGGCACGTTTGATGAGCGATTCGTCGATGTACCCGATCGGCAGCTCGATCGATGGCAGCCGATCAAGATCATCTACGGCAGCAGCGACTTTCTGCGCGACCAGGCAGTGGCGTGCATCAAGTGGCTGCGGTCGCGCGGACAGTATGTCGAGGAATTGGAAGTCGCCGGCAGCCATCGCCGGCTGGATCCCGCCACGGCGTGGAAATTCTTCAGCGAGGTGATCGCCAAGCGTCCGTGGATTCGCATTCGCACGTGGACGCCCGATCCACGAAACCCGCTGACCATTGCATTCGCCGTGGACGCCGTGCCGGCCGCGAAGAATCTCAAGTGGTTCTTCGGCGATGGTGCGGATTCATTCGAGGCCCAGCCGACGCACACATACCAAACCGGCGGCGACTATGAGGTCACGCTGAATGTCGATCTGGGCGGCGGGAAGAAGTACCAGCGCAAGCGCACCGTGCGGGTGTACGCCGGTGGTGCGGCAGCGTCCTCTGTTAAGTGACTGGATTCGCTGAGGTTAGGCTTGCCTCGGCTCCACGGGCTTCCTTCAGCTGGTCATTACGACCCCTTTCCAGCCTTACGGCGACAGCACATTTCGTCTATCATCACAATGACATCGGTCGATCGCATCGGGCCTCTCGCCCCCTACGGGTCGCACACGCCGGAGATCGAGCCATGCCCATCCGCTCTCGGAAAGCGCTGCGGTTTCTATCTTGCTCGACTTGCGCAATCGCGATCTGCGCATCTGCGTGGGTCTCAAGCGCTCCTGCACAGTGTCCGAATCCGACGACGGGGCCTGACGTGATCGTCAGTGATCTAAACTATTTTCAATTCCAAAGCTCAATTGGAAACAACTTAGATGCCACCGTGAGCTATGGCGTAACCCTCTTCGCGTGCAACGTCGGCAGCGTGCGCGTGAACATGATTTCTACAACAAATCAGCATCCGGTCTACACGACGAACCTATACCGCCTCGCCTCAGTCCAAGGCGCGGGCCGATTCGAGCAGATTGGCATGTCGTGGGCAGAGCACAAGTCCAGCTTGAACCCGCCCACTGTTTCCGTTGCCAGCCCCTGTTGTAATTGCTCCCCTTTCTCCCCTCCGCTGGCCCCCGGCTGCCACGTCATCATTGGCGCTGGCAACCAGTCCACACTTGGGCCACGCTCCGAGATCAATGCCGCAACCGGTCAATTTGCTTTCCCGTATCTGCTGGGCTGGAACCAATCTGGCAACGGGATCTTCAAACGGCTTCAGATTCGCCAGGCGGATATTCCCCCGTCTAGCGCATCCGGCAACCTGTATTTTGCCGAAGTGCAATGTGTCGCCGCCGACGATGCGATCGCTGGAAACAAAATCAACAACTTCTCTTTCCGCGCACTTGTTTCGTATCCGTACATCGGCGCACCCTCGGCGTCTGGAAATTTCCTAGCCTGGGCTCCGGGGTCCGTCACCCAGCCCACCAAACCTGCCATCCAAGCCTGGCAGGACACGGACCCGGCCGTACAGATTGCCCACGTCGATATCCCCAACGACGGGCGATTGATCGTCGCCTGGAGAGTCTCGCAATCCGGTCCGGATTTATACCACTATGAATATGCGATCCAGAATCTGACCAGCGACCGAAGTGTACAGGGCTTTTTCGTCCCTTCAGCTTTGCTACCGGGCGTCGCTACCAGCGGGATCGGTTTCCACGACATCGACTATCACAGCGGCGAGCCCTACAGCCCCACCGACTGGGCTGCGACCCTGTCGGCGACAGGCCTCAACTGGGAGACCCAGACCTTCGCCGAGAACGTCAACGCGAACGCGCTGCGATGGGGCACGTTGTATAATTTCCGCTTCGATTCAACGGTTCCGCCGGCGCCGAATCTCGTAGACACCACGATTCGGCTGTTCAAGCCAGGAGAGCCGGCCTTTGTCACCGTGCCGGTTCAGGCGCCGGATGCCGTGGATTGCAACAACAATGGCTCGCGGGACTCACTCGACATCGCCCAGAACATCAGCCAAGACTGCAATGGGAATTCAATCCCGGACGAATGCGAATTGACGACCAGCGACTGCAACCTCAATGGCCTGCCAGACGACTGCGAACTGACGCCCGCAAGTGACTGTAACTTGAACGCGGTCCTGGATGTTTGTGAATTGGCGACGCACGACTGCAATCACGACGGTTTGATCGACGAATGCCAGCTGACTCCCGACAATGACTGTAACGACAACGGCGTCTTGGATTCGTGCGAATTGATCACCCTCGATTGCAACCAAGACGGTTTGATAGACGCATGTCAACTCACGTTCGCAAACGATTGCAATAACAATGCCATTCTGGATGTCTGCGAATTGGCAAGCCACGACTGCAATTTGAACGGCCTGCCAGACAACTGCGAGCTTTCCATCGTCACCGATTGCAACGGAAATTCCATTCTCGACGCCTGCGAAACCGGCTTCCCAGACTGCAACAACAACGGCATCATCGACTCGTGCGAGCTCTCAGGCCGTGATTGCGATTCAAATGGCGTTCCAGACGAGTGTCAGCTTGTCGGCAACGACTGTGACGGTAATGGAGTCCCGGACCATTGCCAGGCCGATTGCGATCACAATGGCGTCATCGACGCCTGCGAAATTCTCGCCGGGGCGCCGGACTGCAACCTCGACACCATTCCGGACTCCTGCGAACTTCACCTGCCACCGCCACCGACGGCCTCGCCCGGTCTTCCGATTCCCGACAACCATACGGGCGGGGTTGTCAGTGTGATTCACTACACCGGCGGCGGTAGCGTGATCGATGTCAACGTCGGCGTGAACATTCCGCACACCGCCGTGAGCCACCTGAAGATCACACTGTCGCACGATGGGACCAGCGTCATCGTCTGGAGCAATCGCTGCGGCAACTTCGACGACCTCAACGTGACGTTTGACGACGCCGGCGCATTCATCGATTGCCTCGATTTGAGCGCGACCTATCGCCCGAATTCAACCGGCGGAACACCCTTGTCGGCGTTCCATGGCGGACCCGCGGAGGGAGATTGGACCCTGACCGTCGCGGATGTCGCCGCCGGTGACACGGGCACATTTGCAAGCTGGACGCTGGACGTCACGTCGACCATCCCGCCGGTGCCCTTGCTGGCCGACGCGAATCAGGACGGCATACCGGACACCTGTCAATGCGACCTTCCCGGGTTGCCCGACGGCAATGGCAATGGCGAAGCGGATGCCTGCGAATGTCTGAATTGCAAAGGCGACGGCAATCGAGACGGGCACATCAACGGGCGCGACATTGCGATCCTGACACAGTGCCTGACCGGCGGCTTGTTGGTGCGATGCGTGGATATGGACGGCAACAATGTGATCGACGCAGCAGATCTGACAGCGTTTATCGATGTGGCGCTCGTCGCGAATCCACCGTGTGTACCTTGAGGCGTTTGCCGAACGCGAGTCGAGTACACAGGCCCGATATCGCGCTTGCATCGCGGCCCAATGCCCGCGACCATGCGACGTGTGCCATCACCCAAACGCCCCACACCCCGCCGCGACGCCGCCACTATTCGCAGCGACGCGCCTGCGCCGCCGAATGCGATTTCGCCGTGGGTCTCGTTGCGATCGGCCAACTTCCATCCGTTCATCTTTCAGCGGATGATCGCCGGGGCCGACGCCGCCGCGAAGCCGGGCGATCTCGTCAACGTCTATGACAAGTTCGGCCTCCTGTTTGGACGCGGGCTTTACAACCCGCGCTCGCAGATCACCCTGCGAATGCTCAGCCACGGCAATGCGCCCGTGGATGACGCCTTCTGGCGCTCCGCGCTGGAGCGGGCCGTCGCCCTGCGCCGCACGCTCAACCTCGATGCGGTGACCGATGCGTACAGACTGGTTCATGCCGAGGGCGACGGCCTCAGCGGGTTGATCGTCGAGCGGTATGCCGACTGCCTCGTGTTTGAGATCTTCGCGCTGGGCATGTATCAGCGCGTGCCGATGCTGGCCGAAAACCTCGCGGCGATTCTGGGCACGCCGACCAGCCTCGATCGACCCGGCCGGGCCTCGCCGACCTGGCGGACCATCGTCCGTGCCGATGAGCACGTCGAGCGCCTCGAGGGATTCAAAGTCGCGAAGCCGGCCGCGAACGCCGACGAACCGAAGACGGTCGTCATCCGCGAGCATGGCATTCGCTACCGCGTCGACATGGCCGGCGGACACAAGACCGGGTTCTTCTGCGATCAGCGCGACAACCGCAGGTCATTCGCCTCTCTGTGCAACGACGCGAGCGTGCTGGATGTCTGCTGCTACACCGGCGGGTTCGGACTGTGCGCCAAGATCCTGGGCAAGGCCCGCGAAGTGACGTCCGTCGATCTCGACGAGGCGGCACTGGCCACCGCAAAGGAAAACGTCAACCTCAACAACACGCGGATCAGCCTCGTCCATGCCGATGCGTTTGTCTACATGCGTCAGATGGAAACGGCCGGACATCGCTTCGACGCCATCGTGCTCGACCCGCCCAAGCTCGCGACGAGTCGCGAGACAATCGAGGAAGCCCTGCGGAAATACCACGACCTTGCATCGGTCGCCGCCCGCATCGTCAAGCCCGGCGGCGTCCTGCTTGCGTGCAGTTGCAGCGGACTGGTCTCGCCCGCCGACTTTGACGAGGCGATCCTGCGCGGCGTCCGCCGGCCCGGCCGCACGATTCAAATCATCAACCAGACCGGCGCGGCGGCCGACCACCCGGTCATGACGACCTGTCCGGAATCGGCATATCTCAAGACGCTGTGGCTGCGGCTGTCGTAGAAGTCACTGCAAGAATTGGAGAAAAAAAAATGAAGAATGTAAAATGTAGAATGTAGAAATCAAGAATGAAGGACGGACCTCCGTTCTTTCATTTCTGCATTCTACATTCATCATTCATCATTTGTCCCCTATTTACGTCGGCGCAGCGACGGAGTCCATGATCTCCGTCAAGATGTCGTCATTCGACGCCGCCTGTCCGTCGCGGAGATACGACTTGTTCACCACGCGATGGGCGAAGACCGGCACGACGAGGTCCTTCACGTCATCGGGCACGGCGTAGTCGCGGCCGGCCAGCAACGCCGTTGCCCGCACCGCCCGCATCATCGCCAGCGCCCCGCGCGGCGACACCCCGACTTCAAATGCGTCGTGCTTGCGCGTGGCGTCGGCGATCGACAGGATGTAATCGACGATGGCATCGTTGACCTGCGCCCGGTCCACCAGGGCCTGCAACGCCAGCAGATCGGCGCTGTCCATGACCGGCTGCAGGGCGTCGAGCGGCTCGCGCGCGGGCTGCTTGCGGAGGATTTCGCGCTCGGTCTCACGCGACGGGTAGCCGATGCTGATCCGCAGGATGAATCGATCGAGCTGATTCTCGGGCAGATGGTAGGTGCCCTCGAATTCGAAGGGGTTCTGCGTCGCGATGACCATGAAGGGCTGCTCGAGCGGCAGGGCCTTGCCATCGACGCTGACCTGGTTCTCGTTCATTGCCTCGAGCAATGCCGACTGCGTGCGCGGCGTGGTGCGGTTAATCTCGTCGGCCAGCACGATGTTGGCGAAGATCGGGCCCTTCTTGAAGTCGAACATGCCCGAGGTGTCGTTGTAAACACTGATGCCGATGATGTCCGACGGCAGCAGGTCGGGCGTGAGCTGCACGCGTGAAAAGCGACAATCGACGCTTTTGGCCATGGCCCGGGCGAGTACGGTCTTGCCGACGCCCGGCACGTCCTCGACCAACACATGCCCACGGCCCAGCAGGCCGATGAGCAGTTGCGTGACGACCTCCGGCTTGCCCATGAACACCGATTCGATGTTCTCGCGGAAGCGCCGCAACTTGTCGAGCAGCGCCGCTTCCGCCGCCGGTCCCCCGATGTCGATCGCCGATTGACTCATGCCCGTTCCATCCGTGCCGTGCCCCGACCTACTTGCAAAACGCACCGGCGGCCCGCTTCTTGCACGTGGCTCATTATATACGATTCGATGTCGCTGCCGTACGGCGTTTTGAACTCAGGGTTGTAGCACCTGATTCAGAACCCACCACGCAAGTGGTGGCGTAGCGAATACTGCGTGTCTTCCTGATGGTCCCATTGGCCCGGAGTTGGATGTTTGGGTTGTCGAAACCACCCCTATGTGTCGGCCCGTGTCGGCCGCCACACATCGACGAGAATTAACAGGATCTGAATACCCAGCGTCAACCCAAACACCGCCCCGGCCCCGGCCACGCCATAGGCCCATGCGTCATTTGTTCGGGCCAGCCACCAGGACGCGAAGTCGGCCAGCGCGGCCAGCATCGGCAGCGGCAGCAGAATGGACTTCGGCGTCGGCTTCATCCGCGTGAGGGAAAACAGGACGCCGATGAGAAGCGTGAAGACCGGGATCGCCAGCACGTGCTGATGGCTGTGCAGGATCAGCCGGGCCATGTCGTATTGCGGGGGCGAACGACCGGTCCCCGCGCCGCCGTCGCCGGTGATGAATTTCGACATCATGGCGTAATCGACTTCGAATTCATCCGGGCCGAACGGGGCGATCTGAGCGATGTCGGTGCCGACGCTTTGGGCGTGGCAGCGCAGGCAATCGCGGATCAGGATGCGCCGCGGCGTGCGCTGGGCGCGGCGTTTGCGTGAGGAGCGGGACTCGGTCGAATCGCCGTCTGCGGATGCGTCGCCATCGCCGCCTGCGTTCGCATCGCCGGCACCAGCCTCCTTGGAGGTCGCAGCCGCTGGGTGCTCGGACGCATCCAGCCCGGCCTCGCTACCGCCGGCCTTCAGCCAGGCGACCAGCATCGCGTAGTCTTCCTCCGAACTCACGTACTGCCGCATGGCCCCGGTCACCATGGTGAGCATGTGGCTGGTCATCGCCTCGCCGGGCTTGCGCGGTCCGCCGGCGTACACCGCACGGATGTCGCCCGCCGACAGGCCGGGTGTACCGTCCGCCATTCCATGACGCTGGTAGATATTCGCGACCGCGATGAGATACCCCGCCCCGATCATCACCACGAAGGCGGTAATCATGAGCCGGGCGCCCACGGGAAGCGTCGGAAGAATGCCGGTCCATCGATTCACGTCGGTTGATTCCTTGTGTGAACAGGGCGTTTTCTGAGTCGGCATGCGACTTTCGTGTGCCACTGCTTCAAGCAGTGGTCTTCCGCCAGGTGCATCTCCTCACGAACACACTGTTTGAAGCAGTGGCACGCACGACTCGCACCTAAGCGGGTAGTCGGCCCAGCGCCTCGACCATCGCCGCGACGACCCGCTGCTCGACCTCTTCAATACGTCCGTCAATTCTCACGCCCGCCGCCCTTGCATGTCCGCCGCCGCCCCACTTCGCCGCGATGGCCGACACATCGAGATCGCGCTTGCTCCGCAGACTCAGCCGAATCGGGCCCGTCGCCTCCGGCTCGACCAGCATCACCGCGGCCATGACCTTGCCCACGCGCATCGGCTCGTTGATGAGATTCTCCGTCATGGCCGACGTCGCCCCGCACGCCGCGAGCATCTCCCGTGTGATGCGAATGACCGCCAGCCGGCCGTCGGCCTCGGCGCGGAACGTGCTCATGACCGCACCCATCAGTCGCGCGCGCGGAGTGTTTTCGTTCATGAATAGACGCTCGTACAGCTCGTTCGGTTTCACGCCGCATTCGACCAGCCGTGCGGCCGCTGAAAAAATGCCCGCGTCCGCGTTCGAGAAGCGAAACCACCCGGTGTCGGTCGTGACGCCGCAGAAGAGCAGCGTCGCAGTGGTCGCATCGATAGTCCAACCGGCTGCGTCGAACAGGCGGACCAGGATTTCGGTGCAGGCCCCGGACGAATCGTCAATCAGCCAGGCATCGACGATCTCGTCGCGCGTCCTGTGGTGATCGATTGCAATCTTGGCGGCTTTGGACTCGGCAATCGCGCCGACGACCTCGCCGAGCTGGCCCTTCGCACAGGTATCGACGATGACGATCAGATCCGCCGAGGCCAACGCCTCGCGAGCGACCTTGCCGAACGGGACCGTCGGACCCTCGCCCCAGACCGCGACGCCCTCGTCTTCAATCATGAACGCGTAAGGCGGCGGGGCCGGCTCATGCAGAAAGGCGGTCGCCTCGGCGCCACGCTGCCGCAGCACGCGGGCAAGTGCGGTCGCGCTGCCGATGGCGTCGGCATCGGCACGGGCGTGGGTGGTGACGATGATGCGTTTGGCAGCGGCCAGTCGCGCGGCCGCCGCCTTCAGATCGAGATCAATGGCCATTCCGCGATTCTACAACAACGGGCTCGCGCGGGGTTAATCGGCGAGCCGGCGTCGCACATCGGCAACATCGCGTCCGATCTGCTCGACAAGCGCATCGACACTCGCGAACTTCTCCTGCCCACGCAGCCGCGTGTGCAGCTCGAGCCGGGCCTCGCGCCCATACCAATCGCCGGATGCATCGAGCAGAAATGCCTCAATCGCCAGTGTCGCGCCGCCGAGGGTCGATCGCATTCCGACGCTGATCGCGGCTCGATAGCGCGCTCCGTCTATTTCTCCCCACCCGGCGTACACGCCCTCCGCCGGGATCACCTGGTGGCCCACGTCCAGATTGATCGTCGGATACCCCAGTGTTCGACCCGCGCCGGCACCCTTCACGACGCCGCCGACCAGCGCGAACGGCCGGCCCAGCAGGACGGTTGCCGCCTCCATCGCCCCCGCCGACACCCGTTCGCGGATGGCCGTGCTCGACACGCGGGCACGCGTGCCGTCCGGCAGCGCGACTTCAACCGGCGGAACGATCTGCACGCGATATCCATGCTGCGTCGCAAGCGTCTGAAGCATCGCCACATCGCCGCGCCTACCGCGACCGAATCCAAAGTCGCCGCCCTCGACGATGCAAGTCGGGTGCAGGTACTTCACCAGCACATCTGCGACGAAAGCCTCCGGTTCAAGCGCGAACAGCGCCGCCTCCGCCTTCAATCCCACGACCGTGTCGACACCCGCGGCCGCCAGTTGTCGCACCTTTTCGCGCCAGGGTGTCAACCGCTTCGGCGCCAACTCGGGCCGCAGCACCTCCGTCGGGTGCGGCTCGAATGTGACCGCAACGATGGGCGATAACGGATCCGCGCGACCACTCAAACGTACAGCCGCCTTCATCGCGTCGATGATCGCCCGATGCCCGAGATGCACGCCGTCAAAATTGCCGGCGCTGAGCACGCACCCCTGCAGCGCCGCGAATTCGCCGACGCCGACGGTGGCCGATATGTCCAAATGGAGCGATCTCACACGCCGCGATTCCTGAGGACCCTGGGCAGTCGCAGCGCGTTGAGCACCACCGCCAGCGAACTGCCCATCATCATCGCGGCGGCCCATGCCGGCGGCAATCGGCCCAGGGCCGCCAGCGGAATCGCGACAATGTTGTAGCCAAACGCCCACACCAGATTCTGGCGGATCAGCCTGACGCCGGCCCGCGCGAGGTCCACCGCGTCCGCGACCAGATGCGGCGTCGAGCCGACGAGGTTGATGTCCGCAGCTTCCCCGGCCACGTCGGCGCCGGTCGCAAAGGCCACGCCGACATCCGCCGAGGCGAGCGCCGCGGCATCGTTGATGCCATCGCCGACCATCGCCACGCGGCGACCCTGATCGCGCGCCGCCTTGATGCGGGCCACCTTTCCATCCGGCATTTCGCGGGCCCACACCGTCTCGACACCGACTTCGCGGGCGACCGCTTCGGCCACGACGCGATCGTCTCCGGTCAGCATGGTGCTGGCGATGCCCAGTCGCTTGAGCCGCGCAACGGCATCGGCCGATGACGGTCGCAAGGTATCGCGCAACAACAGGCGACCCGCCGGGCGTCCGTCGATCTGCACGAAGACGGGTGTCGCTGAATCAGAGCCGTCGACAGAAGCCCGTGGCGACTTGAGCGCGTTACGTGAATCTCCGCGCCCACTGCCTCCTGCTTCCGCAGGAGGTTCTGAATCGCGCCCGACTTCAATTCGCTTTCCGCCCACGATGGCGCGCACGCCGCGACCGGGCAGGACCTCCAGTTCCTTCGGGGCGATCAGCATCAGCCCCTCGCGTCGCGCGGCCTCGACGATCGCGGTCGCCAGCGGATGATTCGCCTGCGACTCCGCCGATGCGGCCAGCATGAGCAGATTCTTCCGATCGAACCCCTCCGCCGGCTCGACGGCCTCCACCATCGGCCGCCCCATGGTGAGCGTGCCGGTCTTGTCCCAGGCGACCGTGTCAATCTGCCCCATCGCCTCCAGCGCTTCGGGATCACGCACGAGGATGCCGCGCAGCGCCGCCTGCGTCGCCGCCACCGTAATCACCACCGGCGTCGCCAGTCCCAACGCACAAGGACACGCCACCACAAGCACGGCAATCGCTGCTCGCGCGCCGGCCGACGCGCCGCCACCCATTGCGATCCACGCAACGAATGTGAGCGCGGCAATCGCAATGACGACCGGCGTAAAGATGGACGCGACGCGATCCGCCAGCCGTTGCATCCGTGTGCGACCGGTCTGCGCCGACTCCACCAGCGACACCATCCGACCGACCATCGCCGCGGCGCCGGTCGCCACGGCCTCAACCGTCAGCGTGCCCTCGACAACCACGGTTCCGCCCATCACCGTGTCGCCCACCCCGTGCCGCACCGGCATCGGCTCGCCGGTCAGCATGCGCTCGTCGATCGACACCTCGCCCTCCGTCACGCGACCATCGACCGGCATCACGCCCGGCGCCACGACGCGCACACGCATGCCCCGGTCGATCTGCTCGACGGGCGTCGTCTTCCAGTCGCCATCACGCCAGACGAGGGCCTCGCGCGGAGCACGCTTCGCCAGGGCTGAGATTGCCATCGACGCGCCGCTCCGGGCCCGCGCCTCCAGATATCGCCCGATGCAGACCAGCCCCAGGATCATGGCCGCCGCGTGGATGTGGACAAATGACTCATCCCTCGCGATGAAGACGCCGTAGAGGCTACTCACCGTGGCCGAAACGAATCCCATGGTGATGAGCAGATCCATATTGCCGGTCCGCGTCAGCAACGCGCGGAATCCGCCGGCCAGCACCGGCCCGCCCGCCGGACTGACCGCCAGCATGCCGAGCAGGATGAACTGCAACAGATGGGCCGCGACTTGACCGGAACTGCCATGCGACCAGAGGTCGTGCCGGAAATGCTCGATGACGAGTATCGGCAGTGTGAGGCCGACCGCCTGAATCATGGCCTGCCGATTGCGGCGATGGGTCTCGCTCCACCGACGCTCCTCGGCCGCGACCCGCGCGGATTCAGCCCCGCCGCGCCGCGGCTGGGCCTCGTAGCCGATCGACTTCACCGCCGAAACGAGCCGTGAGGTCGCGTCCACCGCATCGGCGTCGTCCGCCAACTGCACCCGCGCCGACTCGGTCATCAGGTTGACGCTCGCATCGTCAACCCCGGTAACGTCGCGCAGCGCCCCTTCCACCCGCGCCACGCATCCGCTGCAGGTCATGCCGGAGATGGAGAGATCGATTTGAGCAGCCATAAGCCGTAAGCCCTAAGCCGTAAGCTCTCGCAAGAAGAGCGTAGCGCGTTCCGCACACAATCGCGATAGCTTAAGCTAAGGGCCAATGACTTACGGCTTAGGGCTTATGGCTTAAGGCTGATTCAATGATTCGCTACCGATGCGATCTCTGCGGTCTCGACCTTGCCCGCGATGGGTCCAACCACTTCATCGTGAAGATCGAGGCCTACGCCGCCGCCGGGCAGCTGGAGTTCAGCGAGGCCGATACACGGATCGATTCCAAGAGCGAGATCAAACGCACCCTCGCCGAGTTGGAAACCAAATCCCCCGACGACATCGAGGACTCGGTCTATCGATCGTTCAGGTACGACCTGTGTCCTAAGTGCCACCGCAAATACTTGGCCGGGCCGCTACCCATCCCTCATTCCGGTAATGCCTGACGCGTTCCAACGATTGACCCCGTCGAGCAAACCCACTCGACCGCCGTACAACATCGTGGTTCCGATCTACCGCTCTGCCGAATACAATGGCAGAACGGGAGTACCGCCATGACGCTCGCCATATCACTTACTGAAGACCAAGCCAGGGAGATCAACCGTTTCGCGGCCGACCTTGGGGTTGCGCCTGAAGAACTCGCCCGGGCCGCCGTTGTGGATCTGATCACGCAGATGCAGCCCGATTTCGAATCCGCAGCGGATGGTGTCATCAAGAAGAATCGCGAACTCTACGAGCGGCTGGCGTAATGCGTTATTTGAGCCTGGCGGAAATCGTCTCGCTCCATCAACGTCTTATCGCGTCTACGGGCGGAGCGTCGGGCATACGCGATCTGGGCTTGCTTCAATCTTCAGTCGCACAGCCACGCATGACATTTGACGGGAGCGACCTCTATCCGACGGTTATTGAAAAAGCGTGCGCACTCGGATTCTCGCTGATTCGTAATCACCCGTTCATCGATGGCAACAAGCGCGTGGGCCATGCCGCGATGGAAGTCATGCTTATTCTGAATGGTCTTCAACTCATCGCCGGCGTCGATGACGCTGAGCGCGTGATACTGGGCGTCGCAGCTGGAACAATCGAACGAACCGAACTTCTTGCGTGGCTCGAAATGAACTCAAGCTCCAAACCGTGACAGCATCTCTCACTCACGAGACATGCGTCTGTCTCCGCAGTCCCGATATTCTCTCATTGCCAGTGAGGTGGGTCATGCAGTACGTTTGGTATAATCGCGACAATTGCCCGATTTGCGGCCCCGAAGGTGAATTGCACATCGTCAAGCGAGCGACCGGACAGTTGTGCTTCCGTTGCGCCGAGTGCTTGTTAACTTTCGATTCACCCAACGACCTCTGTATATCGGCAAAAGGCCATCGTCCAGCCGACTTGGATGAGCCCATCGAACCGCCTTCAAAAGAGGAGATTGTCGCGTACGGCTGGGGTGAGTACTGCACACACACCGAGCGCGTAGCTCCCAAAGTGTAATTGCCTGAAAAACCTGCAGTCTTGCGCGCACGCACGACGAAATTGTGTCGCTACAGCCCCCCGTTTCCGAGATTCCCGCTCCCAACACCCTTCCACCCCCAATTTTGAAATAAACCCGCCCGCCCCGCCGCCCGATGACGGGACAACGGTGTGCTCTCCCCGCTGGGCGGTTGCCTGCCAGTTTCCGCCCTGCGCCGTCGCACGGATGCGACGACCGGCTCACCGGCGCTCGCACAGCCAGGGACGGTGTCCATGCCTCCGCAGACCCTCGAACGACGGCGCGACCCGCGAACCAACGCCTCCGTTGCGATTCGCCTCTTCTACCACGACACCGAGAACCTCACGCCGGCTCACCTCGTCGATCTCTCGCACAGCGGCGCCGGCTTTGTGACTTCCAAGAACGACGAACCCGACGTCGGCGACTACGTCGATCTGATCTTCGAGCGCGACGCCTCGATCGCCCTGCCATCACAGCAGACCCGCCGCCAGACCGCCATCGTCGTCAACGTGCGACGCCACGAGCCCGACGTCAGCCGCATCGGCGTGCGCTTCATCGAGAGCGGCGACAGCGATTGTGAATTGATCAACCCGGTCGATATTCTGTCCGACCACCGCAAGGGCTTCCCGGTCGCCGACCCGCTCCGCAAATGGGAGACGGCACGGCATTTTCACATGACCAACGGCTTCAAACCCGCGACCTGGCGGACGAAGCGAACGCCCGCGGCGATGCCGGTGTGAAAACGCGGAAGTCGGAACGCGGAATTCAGAAAACGCGAAGTTGGTTCCCAGTTCTTCGTTCCGCGTTCCGCGTTCGATTGCCTTCGTCCCGCCCCCCCATTTCGCTTATACTGCCGTCATGAGCGTCAGCGAGAAATCCGCGAAATCGCATCGATACATCGACAGCCTCAAGGCCGGCGAGACCATCGAGGGGCAGGTCTTTTTGGTCTCCAAGAAGGACCTCCGCACCACCACCAACGGCGGGCTTTACATTCACGCCGTGCTGGTCGATCGCACCGGTCAGATGCTCGCCCGCGTCTGGTCCGCGACCCAGGCCCAGTATGACAGCATTCCCGAGGGCGGATTCATTCAGGCCCGCGGCCGGGTGGAGAGTTACAAGGGCGCGCTGCAATTCATCATCGACGGCATGCGCGCGGCCGAGCCCGGCTCCTTCAGCCCGGCCGACTTCATGCCCACCACGCGGTACGACATCGAGTCCATGTGGAACGATCTGCTGGGAATCCTGCGGACGATCAAGAATCCGCACCTCGTCGCGCTCATCAAGGAATTCGTGACCGATCAGACCATCGTCACCAACTTCAAGAAGGCCCCCGCCGCCACCCAGTTCCACCATGCCTACATCGGCGGCCTGCTGGAGCACACGCTGGGCGTCTTGCGCGTGAGCACGCGGATCTTCGGCGAAAAGGACGATTCAACGAGCCTCTATCCCGAGGTGAGCCGCGATCTTGTGTTGACCGGCGTCTTTTTGCATGACATCGGCAAGACCGCCGAACTGTCCTACGACACCAACTTTGCCTACACGAGCCAGGGCCAGTTGATCGGGCACATCACCCAGGCGGCCATCTGGATCGATCGAAAAATCGCCGATGTCGAGCAAAAGGGCGGCAAGCCTTTTCCCGAGGAATTGCAGACCGTGCTGACGCACATCGTGCTGGCCCACCATGGGACCTACGAATTCGGAAGCCCGCGCCTGCCGGCCTGCCCAGAGGCGGTGGCCGTGCATTACCTCGACAACATCGACGCCAAGTTGAACATGTGCCTGGCCGAGATTCGCGATTCCAAGAACGCCGAGAGCGACTGGACCGAGTACAACCGGGCGCTGGCCACCCGGGTGTACAAAAAGGACGTAATGGGCATTCGCGAGAAAAAGTAAGAGCCGATCGCGCAAGCGATTGTTGTGCGCGAAATTGACGTATGACGGGACATTGATCCGTCAATTCAAAGTAGGGCGGGTCATCGACCCGCCAATTCGGGTGGTAGGGGAATGCACCGTCGGGTCGATGACCCGACCTGCTCCGATTGCGTGCGCAATCGCCTCTTTGCTGGAGTGTCAACCATGAACATGAGATGGGCGATCGTATCGTTGTTTGTCGTCATGCCGGCCCTCGCCGCCGAACCCAAGGCACCCGCCGACGATATTGCCGCCAAGATTGCCGCTGCCAAGGGCGATTTCGACGGCGCCGACTACGTCGTGGTCTTCGACGCCACCGACATCACGGTCGCCGATGACGGCATGGGCACCGCGGTGAACACCCGCGTCGTCAAGATCCTCAAGGAAGGCGGCGCCAAGTCGCAATGCCGCCAAGTCTGGGACTACGACCCCGCGACCAACGTCCTCAACGTCGAGCGCGTTCGCGTCCACAAGGCCGACGGCAAGATCATCGATGTTGACACGGCCGCCATCGTCTCGCAGCCCGCGCCGCAATGGATCATCTTCTGGGGCTCGCTACAGACGATTGTCGGCATCCCCGGCCTCGCCGTCGGCGACAGCATCGAGATGACCCACGTCAAGAAGGGCTTCAACACCGCCTACCTCGCCGACGCGCCCAACGCGTCCGGCTCGACCGGTGGCCCATCGCTCAAGCCGCCGATGCCCGGACACTGGTACGACAAAGTCATCTGGGACGAGGGCGTGCCGATTGTCGAAAAGCGCTACGTCGTTCGCATCTCGAAAGACAAGCCCCTGCAGTACGAGATCGTCAACGGTTCGCTGACCACCAGCGTTCGTTTTGATGGCCCGACCGCCATCTACACCTTCAGCAGCAAGAATACGCCCGCCTTCAAAGGCGAGGCCAACATGGTCAGCGGCTCGGACGTGCGCTGCAAACTCGTGCTGGCCACGCTGGGCGACTGGCATGAAAAGGCCCGCTGGTTCCACCAGGAAAACGAGAAGAGCTTCGAAGTCGACGACGCCATCAAGGACAAAGTGAAGGAAGTCATCGCCGGCGCGAAGGACGACGAGGACAAGATCGCCCGGTTGAACCACTGGGTCGCTGAGAATGTCCGCTATGTCGGCACCTGTCGCGGTGCACACGAAGGCTACACCACGCACCCGGTCATCGAGACGTTTCACGATCGCGGCGGCGTCTGCAAGGACAAGGCGGGTCTGCTGGTGGCCATGCTGCGCGAGGCGGGTTTCGACTCTTACATCGTCATGACCGAGGCCGGCTCGCGGGTCGAGCAGACACCCGCCGATCAGTTCAACCACGCCGTGACGTGCATTCGCAGCAAGGACGGCTCGTTCCGCCTTCTCGACCCCACGTGGCTGCCCAAGAGCCGCGAGATGTGGTCCAGCGCCGAGCAGTTGCAGGCCGTCGTCTATGGCACGCCCGAAGGCGAAGCAGGACTGCAACTGTCGCCGTACAGCCCGCCCGCCGACAACGTGACCGACTGGCTAGTCAAGTCCACCATCAGAGAAGACGGCGGTCTTCAAACCCAATTCAACGTCACCACGCTCGGCGCGCCGGAAACGGCCCTACGTCGAACGATGGCCGGCTTGCGACCGCAGGACCGGGCCGGTCGCCTCGAAGAGAGCCTCCGCCTGCTGTCGCCCAACACGCTGCTTGGATCGTTTGAGGTGACCGACCCCGTGGATTTCTCGCAGGCCGCTGCGATTCGCATGGAGGCCACGGCCGCGTCATACGCCCTGGGCGCCGGCGGTCGCCGGTTCTTCAAACTGCCGGCGATGACCGGCGTGCTGATGGACCTGCTGCTCTCCGACATCCGCGACAGCGCCGCCGTAGAGGTGAAGGATCGCAAGCATCCGCTGCGGATCCGCTCGACGCGGCGACTGGCCTGCCGCGAGACGATCGACTTGCCGGTCGACTGGCTGCCGATCACGGTCCCCGACAACGTCAGCCTCGACAGCCCGGCCGCAACGATGAAGTTCAACATCGAGACCCGCGCCGGCCACATCGAATACTCGTGCGAACTGGATCTGAAGAAGCACATCGTGCCGACGAGCGAATACGAGGGCTACAAGAAGGCCATCGACGCGCTGAAGAAACTGGGCAGCGACTGGGTCGCCTGCGGACGGGAGGAAAGCCGTGCGTCTCGGTAACATGGGGACATATCAGACAATTGTAGAACCGGCCAATAGCCGGTCGTCAGGTGGCACCGTCAATGGTCGTTTGTTGGCAGTGCGCAGTGGCGAAGACAAGCGCGTTCGCACAGTCTCACTGCCAAACAAACGACGCCTGGCAGCGCCTCCCGTCTTGGCGCTTGTACTTGCGCTCACTCTCGCACATTCCGCAGCGCCATCGTTGGCTCAATCCCCGGCGCCGAATGTAGCCACCGCCAAATACGAACTCCCCCCCATCCCCGACGAATTCAATGACGCCGACGCGGTCATCCTCTCTTGGGACCAAACGTGGACCGTCGCACCGGACGGCTCGATCACGCAGCGCGAGAACAGGCGCGTCCTCATTCGGCACGATCGCGCCATCGGCGCCTTCGCCGACCCCCGCATCACCTACAACAAAGACTGGCAGACGGTGAAGATCATCACCGCGCGATCGCTGCTTCCCGACGGCCGCGTACTCGACGTGCCGGCCTATTCGCGCAACACTGTCGCCCCGGGCGAATCGGCCGGCTGGCCGGCCTTCGCGGCGATCGAGCAGATCGTGCTGACCTACAGTGCAGTCGAGCCGGGGGCGATTCTGGAGTTGGCGTGGGAGCGCGTCACAAAGCCGGGGATGAAAGGCGGCGCGGGAGAGAATCTGGACCTGCAGATCGCCGAGCGAATTGCCGTCGATTACCCGACCCTCAATCGGACAATCACAATCGAATCGGACAAGAAGCCGTCGTGGAATACCACGCAGACATGGAAGAACGTCGCGGCCAATCGGGATGAGTCGAACTCGATTCCGGCCACGGAGCGTGCCGAGTATTTCTGCTTCAACAACGACAGCCCGTCCTCGCAGCCGCCGAATTACGACGCGCGGCTGGACGCCCTTGTGGCACGCCTGGGCGAGGACACGCGCAAAAAGGTCGCCGCGGACGTGACCAAGTGGGTGACCGGCAAGTTGGACGCAATGGCCAAGGCCCGCGAGATTCAGCATCAGTTCTCCGGATATTTCAACATCGTGAATGTGGATGACGCATTCCTGCCGGACGCTCTGCGTCCGCTTGATGAAGTCTATACGAGTCGATATGGATCCCGCCGCGAGGCAACCGCCCTGCTGCTGGCGATCATGAAGGAAGCCGGCCTGAGCGTGGAACCCTACCTGGTGACCGCGTCGTTGGGCGGAGCAAAGAGCGGACAGAAGGCCATTGTGTCTTATGGCATACTCCTTGATGCGAAGCCCGGCCCCTCCTTCTGGACCGCCGCCGGTGGCCGAGTCCGCGAGCCGCTGTCGGGCCGAAATCAGCAACTGGTGGTGCGGAGTTCAGCCGACGGCGCATCCAAGTCTCAGCCCCCCGTCGCGTTTTCCGATGATCCCGCCGCGCTGACGCTGAACGGGAATCTCATCGTGGCCGTCGATCACACCTGGTCCGGCCACGTCGACATTCATTGCACCGGCGTCTTCTTCGATTCGCTGGCGCTCAGAGGCGAAAACGACCGGAAGGATTTTGCCCGCGGCGTGCTGGAACGGTTGATTCCCAAGTGCACAGTTGAATCCACGTCAATCGCGTCGCTGTCCGACGATGAGTTGCACCTGGGCGCAAAGGTGAAATCAAGCGAGCCGCTTTCGACGGCGGACTCCCATCGCCTGCTCCAATTATCTGCGGCCGGGCCCTACAGCCGCTCCATCGACGTGCCGCTGGCCAACAGCATTCGCCGCACCGATCTTCGACTCGCGTCGCGCTTCGAGGAGACTATTTCGCTCACCATCGAGCTGCCCAAGGACATCACCCGGGTTTCCATGCCCCGCGAATTCGATAGGAAGGGCGACTGGGGCGTCGTCCGCCAATCGGCGACCAGGACGGAAAACGGCGTTACGTTTGAACGACACATCGCCGTGAACAAGCGCGACATTCCCGCCGCTGATTATCCCGCGCTGCGCGACGCGCTGTCCGACATCCAGACCGACTCCGCGCGGACATTCATCTGGAAGACGCCCGCCGAAGAAGATCGCAAGGTGAATTGGTTTGGAAAGAAGCTGCCGTACCTTGCTTCACAGTTGCTGCTCAAGTAGCGGGTGATTACGCACAGCAAGATAACGCGCGCCTGAGCGCAGCCTGTCGGGCTTGTTAGACGAAATACACGCCGGAGTCATCTTCCACATGCTGCGCCATTCCCATTGAAATCGCGGCTGCCCCCTGCCTATAAGTGAACGGTCAAATCAAGCGCGGAGTGAAAGATCCACGCCTGCTTCCGCACGCACAGACGCCAATCGCGCGTCATCGCAGGAGGGAAATTCGAAATGGTACGCGCACGACTTATCCTACCTTTGTCTGTATCTTCGGGCCGCACGACCGCGATGGCCGCCATCGCACTGCTCTGCATCACGGCCGGAGCATTGGGCCAATCCGTTCCCGCCGGCTACCAGGCCGAAATCGTCTACACCGACGTCTCCGCGCCGACCGCGATGGCCTTCCTCGCCCACGATGACTTCTTCGTGCTGGAGAAAAACTCCGGCATCGTGAAGCGCGTGCGCATCGACGGACCCGAGCCGATCTCTTCGATTGTGCTCGATCTGCCCGTCAGCGGAGACGGCGAACAGGGCACGCTTGGCATCGTCCTCGCACCCGACTTCGCGGCCTCCGGCACGGTGTTTCTCTTCTACACCAACGACAGCCCCAGGCAGAATCGCGTGTCCCGCTTCACCTGGAACGGCGCCGCGCTGGTGAATGAAGTCAACCTCGCCACGCTGCAAGCCGTCACCGCCAATCACAACGGCGGCCCGCTGGCCATCGGCCCCGACGGCATGCTCTACGCCGTCATCGGCGATCAGGGCCGCTTTCACCGCACCGAGAACAACGTCAACACCCCAACCGTCTCTGAAACGGGCGTCGTCCTGCGCATGAACCCTGACGACGGCAGCGCCGCCGCGGGCAATCCCTTCGCCGCTTTGCCCGGATGGGAGCGGATCTACGCGTATGGCATCCGCAATTGCTTCGGCATGAACTTCGACCCCGTGACCAACATCCTGTGGGAGGCCGAGAACGGACCGGGCGACTATGACGAAGTCAATCGTGTGCCCGCCGGCATGAACGGCGGCTGGACGGTGATCCACGGGCCTGATTCGCGCGACGATCAGGACGTGTCCGACCTGGTCATGAACCCCGGCGCAACGTACGTCGATCCCGCATTCAGTTGGAACGAGACCAACGCCGCGACCGGCATCACTTTCCTGCACAGCCCGCGGTGGCATCCGTCGGTGCGCGACGATTGCGTCGTGGCGAGTTACAAGTTCAACGGACAGATCAGCCGGTTCGACATGAATGCACCGCGCACGGGGTTTGTTCTCGGCGGCGATGTCGCCGACCTGGTCGCGGACACGGCAACCGAGCGCAATTCAGTCGTGTGGGTTTCAGGTCTCGGCGGCTTGTCCGATCTGCGAATCGGACCCGACGGTTATCTCTATGCGGTCAACATCAACAACAACCGCATCTGGCGAATTCGGCCCGAGTTCCCCATGGGCGACGTTAATCGCGACGGCGCCGCGGACGGACGCGATATTGCACTGTTTGTGAATGTCGTGCTCGGCACGTCAACCGATCCATTGCAGATCGCTCAAGCCGACATGGATGGCAGCGGCAGCGTGAACGCCGGTGATCTGCCGGACTTTGTGGCGTCGGTCATGCTGCCGAATTAGCGCAAACGATTAGAAGTGGCGATCGACAAGCCGGGTGCTGGGTCACGTTGCCACGGCCGCGACCGCCGCTTCGGTCGTCGGATGCACTTCGAACCACTTGTCGAGCCGCGTGGCCTTGAACACGCCCGCCACGAACGGAGACGGCTGGGCCAGGGCCAGCCGCGCGTTTTGCGAATTGGCCCGGCCGGTCAGTCGCACCAGTTCGCCCAGACCCGCGGAACTGACGTAGTTGACCTGGGTCAGCGCCAGCACGACGCGTGGCGAGGGCGCATCCAGCAATGGCTCCACGATGGACGTGATGGCGCCGCCGTCCTCGCCGCGCAGTTCGCCGACCAGGTGCACGATTGTCACGCCCTGCTTGGTTTCTACTTTCGGTTCCATCAACTCGCTTTCCTGATCGACAAATGGCCTTACGTCACCTTCGGCGGACTGCCCTTGGCCCGCTCATCCTGCATCCTCCGCAGATTCCGACCGTCCTTCCACCCGCGATCGTACTCGGTCCGCCAGTCGGCGTCCTTGTCCCAGTTCTTCATCCAGTTCATGTTGAAGTCCGTCGATGCGTTGCGGCCGGCCGTGAAGCCGTCCTGATAGGCCATGCCGAGGTTCTTCGAGCCGGCGCCCGGCCGCTTGTTGAAGTACGACTCGTTGGACTGCGGGTTCTTGACCTTCGCCGATTGCCCCTGCTGAATGCCGCCGCTGTTCTCCTCACCATTGCCGCAACCGGCAAACGAGAACGCGACGATCAACATGGCACACGGGAGCGCAATTCGCATGGTCATATGCTTCATTTCGTCTTTTTCTTTGTGTAGATGCCCCGCTCGCCGGCCACCACGAACGACTCCGCCGTGGTCTTGAGGCTTTCCCAGGTCGCGCGAATCCGCGCCGCCTCGTCCGGCGTGATCGACCCGTCGTCGGCCACCGATTCGCTCACCTCGTTGAGCAGGCCGCTGAAACCCTGCACCAGTTGCCGCGTCGATTGCAGCAGGTCCTGCCCGATGTCGCGACTTGCATCGGACGGATTGTGCACGAAGAATCCGCCGGCCCGTTCGCACATCCAGGTAACGACGCCCAGATCCCGCGTCACCTGAAAAATTTGCAGCAGCCGATCGAGCGGGTTGCGCGTGCCGCTCGCGTCCGGGTCGTCGCTCACGGCCTCCTCGCACCATTTGTACACCAGCGCGGTGCTGACCCGCAGTTCGGACGCCAGCAGTTTGACGCCGACGCGCTCAGCCGCCTCGCGCAGGACTTCATGGGATTCTTTCATGCCATTCCTTCTTATCCGCAAGGACTCGCCGCGTCGCACAGTCTCCCGCATGACGCAACTGCCATTATAATCGGCCCGTCGGAGCAGCCGGCGACACCCGCAACGGCGATGTGCGGCGGCACGCTCCACCGGGGCCGACGCCCGCGTGGGAGCCGCCCGTGACGTCATCGAACGATGGACCCTTCCAGACCAAGACCCAGATCGTGGCCCTGCTTGATTCGCTAGGCCGCCGCCCGGTGCATCGATTCGGACAGAATTTCCTCATCGACCGCAACTTGATGCAACGGCTGGTCGATTCCGCCGAAATCACCCGACATGACTGCATCCTCGAAGTCGGGCCCGGCACCGGCAGCCTCACCGGACTGCTGCTCGAGCGCGCCGGCAGGGTCGTCTCGGTGGAAATCGACACGCACCTGGCGGACCACCTTGATCGCACTTTCGCGGATCAGCCGCAATTTCAGCTCGTGCGCGGCGACTGCCTGCAGGATAAGTCGACCCTCGCCCCGGCGCTGGTCGATGCGGTGACGAAGTCGTGCAGCGAACTGGGCGCGGGCGCGGTGAAACTGGTGGCGAATCTGCCGTACGACGCCGCAACGCCGCTGGTGATCGATCTGCTGCTGTCGGATTTGCCCGTGACGCGGCTCTGCTTCACTGTGCAATCGGAAGTGGCCGATCGTTTTCTCGCAGCGCCTTCCACGCGCGATTACGGGCCGGTCGGGATTCTCGTACAGGCGCTCACGACCGCGCGGCGCACGGCCAGGTGTCCGCCGCAGGCCTTCTGGCCCGCCCCCAAAGTGCATTCCACCATGCTGCAACTCGATGTGAACACCGCGCGCCCGGCCTCGCTAGCCCACCCCGGAAAATTCGCCGCGCTCGTACGCGCGATGTTCCAGCATCGCAGAAAGACGCTGATCAACAATGCGCGAACGCTTGAGAACGCCGACCGCGTCATCGATGCGATTGGGCAACTCGGCATCGATGCGAATGTCCGCCCGGAAAATCTGAGCGTGGCGGAGTGGATTCAACTTTGGGAGCAGGTGAGAGCCTGACGCGGCTCAGCCATCCGACCGCGCGAAATGCAATACCTCTCGCGACGGATCATTGGCCGCACGCTGGCGCTTCACGATGACCGACCCCAGTCCCGGCCACTCGATCTCGTCGCCTTCCGACGGCGGCGCCTCGCCGAGCAGCAGGCGCTCCGCCAATTCGCTGAGCGCCGCCGACGCCTCCTCATTCGCGGTCGCCGGAGTTTCCAACTCGAGATCGATCGGCCCGATTGCGGAAAACCCGAGCGTATCCAGCACATGCCGCTCGGGGACATCCGCCGTGCCGTTGTCATCAAACGCGCGAATCGTGACGCAAGTCTCGATCAGCCGTCCGTTGTAACGGGCCAATCCCGCCAGTTCGTCCGCCGCAGTTAGCCGTCCGGCGGCAGGCCACAAAACGGCAATGACCGACGCCCACTCCGACACCGCGACATGGGCCCGATGGTGCAGGCGGATGACATCAGCCATTTTCACGTCCGGCGGAAAGCTCGTGGCGATGGTGAGGTGCGCGGCGTGGCCGGCCGTGGCGGATGCCGCCTCGGGCCAGTGCCAGGCCTGACTGATCGCCACCGCCAGCACATCCGGAGCAACCGGCTCGGGGTGATTCACCACGTTGACGATCATGTCTGAGCATTTGATCCGCACGCGATCCGGCGCGCCGCCGCGGGCCGATGCCCCGACCGCGTCGCGCTGCCCGGCGCGGCGAAGGCCGCCGACAATCGGCGACTCGGCCGGCCGCCACGCCTGTCTCAACAGGGCAATCGTCGTAAACGTTCGCAGCGTCGGCGGCGGCTCGACGCCCTCGGCCATCGCCGCATCGCCATCGCCCATGATGGCCTCAACGTAAGCGGCCGGCTCATCCTCTTCGTAGATCGGCTCGCCGAATTCCTCCGGCTCCTCGTCGGACGGGCCGTCCGCAATCGCGGGCGATGCCTCCGGCGCCGATTCATCCGGTTCGTAGATCGGTTCGCCCATGGCGATCGCCCCATCGTCCACTTCAGACGACGACTTCGATCGCGTCACCACCCAGCGCAGCGATTCAACAAACACCGCCGCCAGCAGGACCAGCCACCCGGCCGTGCGTTCATGCCCCAGGATGAGTGCCGCAAGCAGCAGCACGACCGACACCAGCCGGACCGGCAGCCCCTCGGTCCACGACATGCGGTCTTTTTTCCGCAGCGCCTTGACGCGCCGCGCGCTGAAGGTGAACTCCACGTGCTCATAGGTGCCCGGCGGACCCGGCACCACGCGCAGCAGATCGGGCTGCGCCTCGCGGAGCGCGTCCAGTTCATCCAGCGAGTCCAACCCGAGGTAGACCGCAAGATCGACCGCCGTCGCCCGGCCGTTGCGAATGATCGCGAGCAGTTGCACCTGCGCGAGGATGCCGTACAGCGCCGATGCAAACGCGACCAACCCGATGGCGACAAATACCAATAACAAAATTTCGGCCCCCGAACGGTTAACCCCGACCTGACATGCCGGCATGGGCCTTGTCGTAGATCTCATCCGGAATGGGAATCAACCGGCCCTCGCGATCGATGCAGGCCAGCGTGCTCGCCGCCTCGCAGATCAGTGTCTCGCCGCGATGCAGGGTGTACGCATGGTCAATTCTGGACCGGGTGATCCGCTCGATCCTTGTAGTCAGCGTCAGCACGTCGTCGTAGCGTGCCGGCGACCGAAAGCGGCACTCGACCTTGGCCACCGCGAATAGCACCCCCGCGGCCTCGACATCGCGGTACACGAATCCGGCCTGCCGGAGCAACTCGGTCCGGCCCATCTCGAAATACTCGAAGAACTTCGAATGATGCAGGAATCCCATGGGGTCGCTCTCGGCATAGCGAACACGCAGGGTCAACTCGCACGAAATGGGGCTGGCTTGCGACATGCCACCTATTGTCCGGGACCGGCGTCCCCCCGCAAGGCGGTCGAAATCACGCGGGAAATCGCCATCTGTCCGGACTCCAGAGTCCGCAAATACCCCCACTATCTTCCTGTCCATGCAGGATTTACATTTCCAGACTTGACCCCAAGGGTCTCGGCCGGTAACAATGAGAGTGGTTCTAGTCTAACCCCGCCATTGGCGGACGTGTCTTGAACCACGTACATGCCAGATTTGCACCCGCCAGGGTTCTTTCCCAGTTGGTCCCACCCACCAAGGAGCCCGAAGATGCCCCGCACCTGTTTCGTTTTGAATGCCTTGATCACGTTGACATGGACCGCCGCGCCAGTTCTTGCGCAATCGGTCGGCCTGACGGTCCAGTCGGGCGGCGGCGTGACCGCCATCGAATCGGCTCGCGCAGACGATGCGGCGGAAGCCCTGAAGCTGTCCCGCGAAGGCGACAAGTTCGTCGCGAAGAAGCAGTACGACATCGCAATCGCCCTTTACGAGAAAGCCTACCGCCTCGAGCCGAATGACCAGGCCAATTACGCCCGTCTGCTCGGTGCCAAGCGTGCCGCCGGCAAAATGACCGCCGAGGACCGCGAGGCCCTCAACCTGATCGAGCGGCATCAGGCGACGCGCGTTCAGCAGACGCTCACCGACACAAGGCTCGATTTGGCCCAGTCCCGTGCCGCCCTTAACGCCGGGGACGCGACCCTCGCGAAGGCCAAGGCGAAGTCAGCCGGCATGCGGCTGGACGGTCTGCCGCCGGATGTCGACGTCAGCATCTATCGGCGCGAAATCAAGGAGGCGATGAATTCCGCCAGGCTCGCCGACCGCAGAAATGCAAGGTCGCGACAGGTCGACGAATCGCTCACCCTGGGCGATGCAGGGGAAATGACGCCCGTCAACACCACCCCGCCGGCCAATGCAACGACGCCGCCGGCCGACGCAACCACCGTCACGACTGCCGAAGTCTCCGACCCCAATGCCATGGCCGTGCACGACGACGACCAGCATGTCTACGATCGATCAGTCGCCATGGCCCTGCGTCAGAACCGCGCGGACTGGCTGCTTCGCGACAACAGCGACATGATCGTTCCCATGAACGACATCACCTATCCCGCCGACTTTCCGACCAAGACTCGGAATCGGGCGCGATACGCCGACGGCGTGATTTACGAAAGCCAGCCCTTCACTGGCGCTGATGGACAGACGTATACAACCGCCATTTACGACATCAGCGATTTGGTCGTCAGCGTGCCCGACTTCTACGCGCCGTATCCGGCGACCGCCCGCGAACAGCGCCAGTGGGAGCTGGACCGCCAGTACCTGCGCGAACGAAGTTACATCTTCAATGGATATGCCGAGGATCTCGCCGCCGGCCTGCCGCTGCTCAACTTCTTCGGCGGCATTAATCAGAATGCGATCGGCGGCGGCACGGACCCCTACCGCGTTGCCAAGGTGATGCGGACGATTGACGCTTTCTTGAACAATCAGAATGGCGGCGCGGGCGGCCTCGCACCCGCGCAAGCGCCGCAAGGCCTGCAGCCCGGCATGATGATGGCCGACTAGCCCTCGCATGACCTTATCAAATCGCTCAGCCGGTCGATTTTTCGACCGGCTTTTTTTTCGCGCATCCAAAACACGGGTTCTCAAAGGTTGATTCGACCCCAGCCCTTCAATTAGACTTTGATGCGCGGTCCACTTCATCGTTCTTTGCGGCACACAGTCCACTCACGCGGCGAGGGGAGGATGAACATGTTGAAACAGGTGTTGCACACCACGCTATTCAATGTCTTCGCATTCTCGATCATCAGTCTGGCAAGCGCACAAGCTGCCCGGGCCGGCACGCAACCGGAGCCGCCGGCGTTCTACTCGGGCGTCTGCTGCCACGGGCCGAACAACTCAGCCTGCTTTCCGACCAACGACGTGCTCGATGAGTGTTACAACCTTGGCCTGAGGTACATTATCTACGGAACCTGTACGCCCAATTCATGCCCCGGCAACGGCATTGGCGCGTGCTGCTTTGGGTTCGGAAGCTGCATCCCGGAAGTCGACCCCACGGGCTGCACGAACTTCGGCGGCACATTCCAGGGCATCGGGTCCACATGCGACGGCGGGCCCTGCGACGTTGCCGCATGCTGTCTTGCGGCCGGCGCCTGCCAGATGATGCTCAGACCCGCATGCGATGCCGCGGGCGGCGGCTTCCTGGCCTATCAAATCTGCGGACAGTTCGACCCGTGCGGCGTCGGCGCATGTTGTGCGTCGCTCACCGCCTGCACGCAGCAATCTGCATATGATTGCATTGCTGTCAACCACCTGGGCTTTGCCGGCAGCGGCTCCACCTGCTCGCCGTTCAACTCCTGCGTGTTCGCCGACGGCGCCTGCTGTTTGTTTGACGGCAATTGCCAACAATTCAATTTTTCCGCATGTTCCGAGAGCGCCGGTCATTTCTACGGTGTCGGGACGCTCTGCGCCAACGTCGATTGCTCCACGGCGGCGTGTTGTTTCTCCAATGGCAGTTGCAGCCTGACGGACGAGGTGACGTGCGCCGGAGCGGGCGGCGTCTGGTCGTCGCAGGGCAACTGCAGCGACTCTCCCTGCGGCCTTAGCGCCTGCTGCGTGCTGGCCAACTGCGTGCAGGCCACCCTGGCCGGCTGCTATGAAATCAACGGCGAGCCCTGGGGCACGCCCGGACAGGCCTGCGATCCGGGACTTTGCGGAGTTCCACTCTGCCCCTGCTCTGGCGACGCCAACGGCGACAATCAGCGAGACGGACGCGACATCAAGTCGTTTGTCGATTGTGCGATTCAGGCCGGCCCGGGCGGGTCGGTACCCTCCGGCTGCGACTGCGCCGATGTCGTCGAAGACGGCATGCTCGACAGCAACGATTTCTACGGCATGGTGCTGGTCCTGTTGGGTGGCGGCTGCTGAGCCGCTGCCTCACGGCTAACACGTGATTGAGCTAACGGGATAGGGTCACGGCAGCGGCAGGGCCAGCGGACTCGTCCTTGCACCAGTTTGTCAATTGATCGGGGAGAAAGCGAATGCGAATTCAAGCATGGCCGCGAGCGCTCGCGGCGGCATTGATGCTTCAGGCCGCTTCGACAAGTCCCGCGGCAACCACCGTGTGCCCGAATGCCAACACCACCGCTGCCGGCAATGCCGGTCTCAACACCGTGCTGCGAAATCTGGCCCGCACGCACCAGATCATCGTCGCGGCCTCGCAGCTTGGCGAACTGCCCAGCGGCACGATGATCACCGGCCTGACCTATCGCCTTCAGCCGGCGCAGTCGTCCGGCTATCCGCCCGTCGGCGTCACTGCGAATTTCGCCAACTACGCGATCGAACTGGCCCCGGCCGCCAACTCCCCAGCCAACATGAGCACCACCTTCGCCAGCAATGTCGGCCCCGGCGCGGTCACAGTCCGCACCGGCCCGCTCGTGCTGAACCCGCTCAGTTTCCCGAACGCAAACAACCCGACTGCCTTCGGGCCCACGCTCACGTTCACGACGCCATACACCTATACAGGCGGCGATTTGTGCATCACCATCCGTCACTCCGGCAACCCCGAAGGCGTCAGCTCATTCGCCGATTGCATCCTCAACACGCCGCCCGGCCCGGGCTATGGCACGGTGATTCGCGCCATGTCCGGCGCGTCCGACGCGGTGACGACCGGCGCCGAGGCCTCCGCAACAATCATCCGATTGACCCACACGGCGCTACAAGCCGTCGGTGGCTCGCTCTCGCTCTACAGCAACGGCGTCGATGCCGGCAGCCTGACCGTTACGGTCGTGCCCGGTCAGCAGCCGGCCAGCACCGGCATCACCGTCTCCGCCAACCTCAGCCAGATTGGCGGATCGGCAAACACGACGATGTTCGACGACGGCCCAGGCGGCGGACATGGCGACGCAACCGCCGGCGACAACGTCTTCTCCATCATCACGACAGTGCCGCCCGGCACCGCCTGCTCCAATCTCGCGATTCCCGCAACCGCGACTGACGCACAGGGTCGCACAGCGACAACGAACATCACGTTGCAATCCGTGTCGCCGATTGTCGTCTCGCCCGCCGCCATTGATGAGAATGAGCCGGCCTGCGCCATACCCACCGACACCACCAACGGCGGCTGCAACACCACACCAAGCAACTTCACCGACATCGTCTGCGGCCAGACATTCACGGGTACGACGCGTCACTCCGGCACGACCCGCGACACGGATTGGTATCGCGTGACCCTGACGCAGCCGACGCAGATCACCTGGTCGGCCATCGGCGAGAGCGATCTGGTTGTCGGCCTCGCCGTGAACTCTGCCACACCAACGCTGCCGCCGGTCTGCGGGACGCCGATCACCATCCTGCCGTTTCAGCAGCGCAGGGCCTGTGAGCGGGCAAGCGTGACGACCTGTGTCAGCGCCGGCACGTGGTACCTGTTCATCGCGCCGCCCTTCGGCATTCAGTACCCCTGCGGCCGGCGATACGAGGCCGTCCTTCGATGCGGCGGCGGCGCATGCCCCGGCGATATGAACGCCGACGGCGCGCGAAATGGTCTCGATGTGCAGGCGTTCGCGAGCGCATTCGTGCCCTGCGTCGCCGGCAGTGTGATCAACTGCACCACCTGTCAGACGTCGGATGTGAACGGCGATGGAACGATCAACGTGCTGGACGTGACCGCGCTGGCCGACCTGCTCATGGCCGGACAGGCGTGTCCTTAGCGCTGCTTCGAGTTACTTCGTGCCCTTTTCGACGGGCATGCCGGCGGCCTTCCAGCCCTTGATGCCGCCTTCATAGATCGCGACCTTTGTATATCCGTAGTCAATCGCCTTCTCGGCGGCCATCCGGCTGACCGGGCACATGCCTCCGGCGCAGTAGAAGACCAGCGGCGCGGCCTTGTCGGACGGGAGGCACTGGGCCGACATCTTCTCGTAGTCGCAGTGCTTAGCGCCGGGAATGTGACCGTCGGCGTAGTGGGCGTCGTCGAGGGCGTCGACCGCGGTGATCGTCCCGGCGTCGAGCCGCGCCTTCAGATCCGCGGCCGTCTCGATTTTCTCGATGGTCACGCCGTTGCGCGTGTTGCTGCAGCCCGACAACAAGGCACAACCCAAAAATCCGCATGCCACTGCCCGAACCAATCGCATTCCAATTCTCCTGTCGAGACCCGATGCCCAAGCACCCATTTGAAACAGAAACTTAGACCGGCAACTCCACCAACTCCTTCGACGCCTTCGTAATGTTCTCGTGGCCGGTTTCGGTGGCGATCACCATGTCTTCGATGCGAACGCCGCCCCAGCCCTCGTAATAGAGGCCCGGCTCGACCGTAAACACCATGCCCGGCTCGACGACGGTCTCAAACTTCTGCTTGAGTCGCGGGTCCTCGTGAATCGCGAGCCCGACGCCGTGCCCCGTACCGTGAATGAAGTGCTCGGCGCAGTTCTTCGACTTGAAATAATCTCGACACACCGCATCGAGCGAACCCGTGGTGACGCCCGGCTTGATCGCCGCGAGGCACGCCATTTGAGCGTGCAGCACCAGATCGTAGACCTCGCGCTGCCTCGCATCGGCCTTGCCCATGCAGATCATTCGCGTGAGATCGCCGCAATAGCCGCCGTAGATCGACCCGAAGTCGAGCAGCGCCAACTGGCCCTTCTCGAGCTTGCGCGTCGCCGACGCCGTGTAGTGAGCATTTGCACCAGTCGCGCCGAAGGCGACGATTGGATGGAAACTGTTGCCCTCGCTGTGTTCGCGCAGGTAGTCGTCGATCTCGGCTGCGACCTGCGCCTCGGTCATGCCGACTTGAATGTAATCAGCGATGTGGTTGAACGCCTCGCAGGTGATGGCCTGGGCCTGGCGAATCAACTCGCACTCGGCTGCCGTCTTGATGACCCGCTGCCGCGCGAGCAGATCGTCGGCCGGTATCCATTCGTATTCGGGCACGGCCTTGAACAGTTCAACCGCATCGCGGTGAATCAGTCCCTCCTGTTCGAAGCCGACGGTGCACTTTGACTCGCCGACCAGTTCCTTCACCTTCTTGCCGATGACCGCGGCCGAACTCGGCGTCTCGATCAACTGCGGCGTCGTGCCCTGGTACGACTTCGCCCCGGCGAAGTACCGGCCGTCGCAAAGGATGTCGAGCCGATCCGGTTGCACCAGCGCGAGGTACTCCACGTCGTTGAACGGCTGAACCATGTCGAACATCATGGCCCGCGCCCCCGTCACGTAGCGGACATTCTTGGGATTCGACACGAGCATGGCCCGAAGACCAGCCGCCTTCATGGCGTTTCGGACACGACCGATGCGTTGGGCATCCATGGGAAACCTCCTCGGTGACGCGATCGAAAAATGCTTGTACGGCTGCATTTTGTTCGCATGCCGGGCCATTTGCAAATGCAGGCGCCCCTTGCATTCAGACGAGCCGCGTGCGGCCATCCTGCTGAAAAACAAAACGCCCCGCGCGACAGCATCGTGTCGGCGGGGCGTCGGCTCGCTTGAATCGGTCAGCGCGGGCGAAATTCTGGGTTGGCGCTTTTGGCGGCGGCACGGCGGTGACCACTGGGTCACGCGTCCTTCCGATCTCGCACCCGCGCGCCCGATCGCGGCAAGATTACTTGATGAGGATCGCGTCCTTGGCGGCCTTGGCGACGCGGAACTTCACGACCTTCTTCGCGGGAATCTTGATCGACTCACCGGTGGCCGGGTTTCGACCGATTCGAGCCTTGCGATTGACGAGCACGAGCTTGCCGATGCCGGGGAAGGTGAAACCGTTCTTGGCGTTCTTGTAAGCAGTGTTGACAAGTGTGTCCATGAACGAGACGACCTGCTTGCGCGTCATCTCGTTCTGCTCGGCAAGGTGGCCGATCAGGGCCGATTTGCTCATGGTTTTGGAATTCTTGGACATGGGTCCTCCTTCAGGTTGACCACATTGGACGGCGTCGTTCGACCGCAACACACGGTCAAACCCGCCGAAATGTACCTATTTCTTCGGGCAACCTCAACGAAAACCCTTAATTTACGCTGCTTTTTTTCAGGCCTGCCAGAACCGTCGACTCAATTGAGCGGGCGGATCAGCGCTCGCCGGCGCCCTTAATTGGCGCCTGGCTCGAGCAAACCAGCACCTGCCCCCCAGCCTCTCGGCCGATTGGATCGCCGCAACTCGGATCACCGCGCGAGTAGCGCCCGTTCAACATCCAGACCCGCGTAACAATCAAGCGACCTTCGGCGGACGTCACTCCCGCGATCTTGGCAATGGCCAACAATGATCAGGACAGTCGCGAAACGGAAATCAGTTTCTCTCACCGCTCGTCCGTAGATCGGGCTTGCCGACCTATGAGAACCACCCGCGACAGCGTGGATAATCCTCCGATTTCCCTCGAATTTCGCCATTTTCTTGCGAATCCGAGGACTTGACAGAGGGCTGCCAATTCAATTACACTGACTCTTAAGTCAGTGACTATTGAGTCATTTAACGGGTCCACTATGACCACGCTCAACGCCCGCGACCGACGCAAACAAGCCACCAGGGATCGCCTCATCCGCGCCGCCCATCGCCGGTTTGCGCGGCATGGCATCCTCGCCACGCGCGTGACGGACGTGGCCGCCGCGGCCGGAGTCGCCCATGGCACTGCGTTTCTTCACTTTCCCACGCGCGACCACCTCGTCGCCGCAGTGATCAAACACCACTCCGGACAAATCGCCCTGCGGTTGCATGACATGGCCGCCGGTGGCGCCAGCGTCCGTTCGGTGCTTCAGGCCCACCTAGCCGGCCTGGCTGAGGATGAGGCCTTTTATGCCCGATTGGTGATGGAAGGGCCCCTGTTGGATGATCCGGCTCGGACCACGCTTTTGGGCATTCAGTCGGCGATTTCCATCCACCTCGCCGCCGCCGCCGAGCGCGAAATGGCCACCGGTCGCATGCGGATCATCCCGATTTCATTCCTGTTCAATCTCTGGATCGGCCTCATCCATCACCATGTCGCCCACCGCGATCTCTTCGCACCGGGCGAATCGGTGCTGGCGTCGCGCGGTCCGGCATTGATCGATCAGTTCCTGCGTCTCTTGTCCATACAACCCTCGGAGAACTAACCATGCCCCAAAAGTGCATCGCATGCGGAATGCCCATGACCCAGGCATCGGACTTCGCCAATGGCGATTCGAGCAAGGACTATTGCAAGCACTGCGCCAGGCCCGACGGATCGATGAAGTCCCGCGACGAGGTGCTCGAAGGCATGACTGCGTTCATCGTCCGAACCCAAGGCTTTGATCCGGCGGCGGCCCGCAAGACGGCCGAGACGGCCATGCGCGACCTTCCCGCGTGGAAGAAGGCACGAATATGACCACGACTCGCAGCAGACGAACAAGCCCCGTGCCCACCGCGGCATCACGCCCGTCGAAGGCCGCCATCCGGCGCATGTGGACCGACATTCGCAGCCAACTCGAGGCGCGAATCGAGCCCGCCTACGCCACCAAGATCCGCGAGCTGGTCCCCACCGGCTCTTGCGTGCTCGGTGTGCGCGTGCCGGTCATTCGTGAATTGGCAAAGACGTATGTGGCCGAACGGCCCGAGCTGGACGTCGAAACGGCAAGCGACTTGTACGACGCATGTTGCTCGGCGCCCTGCCGCGAGGAAATGTTGTTTGCCCAGGCGGTGCTGGAGCGGTTTCGACGGCGGATCGAACGCCCGTTGTGGCCGCGAATCGATGCCTGGATCGATGCGATCGACAACTGGGAGGTCTGCGACCAGTTGTCGAAGAACATTGCGGCGCTGCTGGTGACGCGACACCCGGAACTGGCGAAGGACCTGAAGGCCTGGACCGCGTCGCCAAATCACTGGCGACGCCGATTCGCACTCGCCACGACCACCGCGCTCAATCAAGGCGGGCGCAGCAGTGTCGCCCTGACGCTGGAAGTCTGCGACCCGCTGATGCGCGATGAGCATGTCATGGTGCAAAAGGCCGTCGGTTGGGCACTTCGCGAGGCCGCTAAGAAGGACGCTCCCGCGGTTGATGCGTTCCTGAAGAAGTGGAAGAACCGCGCGCTGCCGCGAATTCTCCGCGAGGCGGGATTGAGGTGAGACCGACCGGCAAGACATCCGTACGGATTAATGACGGGGCAGGCCTGTGGAGGATTGGGTTGTTGCATGGGGGCTCCGTCGTGAACTTGCCAGACGCATTGCGTCATCGTGCGCAATGAGAGCATCCAATTCCCAACTCCAGGCGCGTGCCATACGCAGGCCCGATCCATCGGACCGGGCATAGACCAGATGTCGAATTGGATATGAGATGCCTTTGGGCTCTGGCTCGATCACCAGAAGGAACGGACCGCCTTGAGCGTCCATGGGAGGACGGTAGATCGGGTGTTCATATGTCGGCGGCGCCGGAAGCGACTGCATGCAACCGTCAGAGCCATTCCAAGCTTCTTCCAATAGCGCCAGATCATTCGGCAAACGCCCACCCTCATGGACGAGTGACCAATGCGTGATCGCATTCCCATACGCCGCGAATGAAAAATACCGACGGAGTGACTGGCGCTCGCCAAGCAGAAATGTGGCGCATGCGACAAAGAGAACAATGGCCGCAGAACAAACGGCTCTTAACCACCTTCGCCTAATCGCAAACATAATGGGCATATCGGCGTAGCCACGACAGGCTTTCGTCAAAATGCGCCGACCGAATCGCAAACGATACGCGGCCATGAGCAATCTCTGGCCATGATTTTGGCTCTGTTGCAATCAAGGGGACGGCGCAGGGTTGCTGAGGAGTGGCGTTTGAGTCAGCACCCGCCCAATCTCGCTCGCACTCTTGAAAACCTGCCAGCGGTCGGCTGGAACATCGCGAAACGCCTTGCCATATCGCTCCGCGGTGCGCTCATCGCCTGTCACGTCGCGGATGTACACCTGCATCACACAATCGGGAAACCGCCGGGCCAGTTCGCCGAACGCCTCCGGGTCATCCTGACCGGAGTCGCCCACCAGGATGAACCGGCGAGCCGGGAACTGCTCGATGATCTCCGCGAGCTGCTGCACTTTGTAATCGTAAGGCGAATCGAGGAAATCCCAGACCGTGCGGTCCTTCCAGCGGAATTCCCGCATGACCACCGGTCCGGCCGGGAAGCCCGCATTATCCATGAAATCCCGCAGGGGCACAAAGAGCTGCCACGGACAGGCGGATACGTAGTGGATCGTCGCCCCCTGCCGTCCCCACTCCTGATACAACTCGGCCATGCCCGGCACGGCGCGGAAGGGCCGCAGGAAGGTGTTGCGCGTGACGGCCCGGCGGCTGCCAACGCCGGTGATCTTGATCGTGTCGTCGATGTCGGAGATGACGCTGATGCCCCCGTCGCGGAGAAAGTATACGTCGGTCGCAAAATGGCGACTGTCATCCTCGTCCAGATGGACCTGAATGGGAACCACCGCATCGCGCTCGACTGCGGCCGGCTGCGATGTCGGGCAATGGTCGTTCAGGATGCGCTTGTCGAGCCGGGCGATGCCGCGAAAGTGTCCGCCGGCTGAGGACGGCTCGGTGACGAACGGGGCGCCGGCCAGCCGAATGGCGATTCGCTTGCCGCGTTCATTGTCGACGAGAAAGTAGTGTGCCCGGGCCTTGAGGATGTCGCGCTTGCGCAGGCGCGGCGGATTCGCCGGCGCGGACGCTGCCGACGCCGGACCGTCTTCAATTAACTGCAATTTGTCGTCATCCTCTGCCTCTAGCTCCGCTTCGTCATCGTCTCCGGAAATCGACGCCCACCATTTCTTCAAACTTGAGAAGCGGCTCGGCTCGAAGATCCAGCCGTGAATGTCCGCTTCCCACTCATCCGCACCAGCCGGAAGGCGCGCGACCGTCGGGAACAAGACGATCGTCTCGTCTGACTTGACCGTGGAGGCCTTCGGCGCTGCGAATGCAGACGCCGCGAACGAACTCGCCGCCAGCGCGATCAGCACGACCATTCCGCGTCGGGCGGACATCATGAAACCTCCTTCGTGCGCAGCCATTCGGCCAGCCGCTGCAACCCCTGATCCATGGATATCGTTGGGTTGTACCCCAGATCACGCCGCGCCGCCGAAATGTCGAACCAATGCGCCGACGTCAATTCCGCGACCACGAAGCGCGTCAGCCGCGGTTCATCGGCCCGGCCGCGAATTCGATAATAGGTCTCCATGCACCACGCCGCCGACTTTGCGAACCGCTTCGGCACGGTCTTCGTCACCGGCGGCTTGCCGCCCGCGGCCAGGATCGCATTGACCAGATCCCAGACCGGTCGCGGTTCGCCGTTGGAAATAAAGTAGGCACGGCCGGCAATCGAACTCCCGGGCTGCAAACGCTCGCCCGCGAGGATGTGCGCGTCGGCCGCGTTGTCGATATACACGCTGTCGGTCAAGGGGTTCACACTGCCGATGCGGCGGAGCGAATCGCCACGAGCCAGGATGCGCGGCACCAGGTGGTTGTCGCGCGGACCCCAGATCAAGTGCGGACGCAAGGCAACCGTCGCGAGGTCGGGTCCGTTCGCGGCGAGGACCTCCTGTTCGGCCTCGGCCTTGGTCATGGGGTAGGCGGCGAGAAAGTGCCGCGAATATGGCACCGATTCATCAACGCCGGCCTGATCGCGGCCGTCAAACACGACGCTGGGCGAACTTGTATACACCAGTCGTCGCACGCCATGAGCCCTGCACCCCGCAAGCACCGCGCGGGTTCCGTTGACGTTCGTCTCGAAATAGTCGGTGAGCGGCCCCCAAACGCCGGCCTTGGCCGCGACATGAAAGACGACATCGACGCCGCGCACGGCGTTCGAGACAGCGCCGGCGATGGACAGATCGCCCCGCATCTCCTCGACGCCCATGGCCTGCAGGTGCGGATAAGCCCCGCGCGACAGACTCCGCACGCGCACGCCCCGCGCGACGAGCCGCTCGCAGATGGCGGTGCCCAGAAACCCGCCGCCGCCCGTCACCAGCGCCAATTGCCCCGCCCGCAGGCCGTCCGTGTGCATGCCAGATTAGACAAGGAGGCGCTTGCGCAGGCAATCGCCCTGCGATAAGAGCCGGCATATCCTCACGCCGGTGTGCGCGGAGATGATTCCAGATGCGGAATAACCTCTCGTCCGCGACCAGGCTGAGGACAGCCCGGCTCTGATCGTGCGGTCACGTTTTTTCGCTACTTTTTATTTGCCAACATCTTCTCCGCCCACACCGCCAACTTTTCTCGGAATATTTTCGAATTGTGTCGAATGTCGACCGGGAACTTCGGATGTCGCAGGAAGCAAGTAATGCTCGCGGTGATCGGATGGGCTGCTGCCATCGCCGTCAGTTCGCTCTCCAATTCGGGGCACATGCCCGCGTCTTCATCGACCTGGATACATACAATCGGCGTCTGGTTCGGCCGCTCGCCGACGCCCACCAACGCCGAGCGAAACACCGCGGGATGCTGATTGAAGATCGCCTCGACCGGTTCGGTGAACAATGTGCCGGTCGGCGTCACCACGCGATGGGCCTTGCGTCCGTAGAACCACAGGCGACCCTGCTCGTCCATGCGGCCGACGTCGCCCATGCGATGCCACACGCGGCCCTCTGAATCTCGCACCTTGTGCAGCGCGTTGGCCTGATCGTTATTCAAGTACTCGCGCGTGACCATCGGCCCGGTCACCATGATTTCGCCGACCTCGCCGATTGGCAATTCCTCAAGGTGTGCCACGGGCAGCTCGTCTGCCAGTGCGAACGTGCGTTGGGCTCCCCCCTGCCATTCACCCATCGGCTCATCGCTGATGCGAATGATCTTCACGCACGCCTCGGGCACCGGCCGGCCCACGCATGTCCCCATGCCCTTCGCCGTCTCATGCCGCGTCTCGCCGAGAATCTCATCGCTGCCGATCGACGCAATCGGCAGCGCCTCGGTCGCTCCATAGGGCGTATAGACCTGCGTCTTCTCCGGCAGCATCGCCGTGAACCGCTCCAGCAGCTCCGCCGGGACCGGCGCGCCCGCCGAAATCACCCGCCGCAGCGAAGGCAGCTCCACTTCGTGCATCTCGCCATACCGCGCCACGCGATTGAGCAGCGCCGGCGAGCCGAACATGTGCGTCACCCCGTGATCGTGGATCGCTTCCACGATCTTGGTCGGATCGACCTCCGCCGGACGCGTCGGGTCCATGTCCGGGATGACCGCGGTCATGCCCAAGGCCGGATCGAACAGGGCGAAGAGCGGAAAGGTCGGCAGGTCGATCTCGTCGGACTGGATCTTGTAATAATCCCGTAGGATGTGCACCTGGGCGTCGAACTGGGCATGGCGATAGAGCACGGCCTTGGGCGGACCGGTGCTGCCGGTGGTGAAGATGATCGCGGCGGGGTCGTCGGCGGAGGTCTCGACCGGATCGTACGGACGCCACGGATCGGTGCGAATATCGGCGAAGGCGTGTCCGCCGAGCGACCAGGTCCAGGCGCGATGTCCGACCATGATGGCTGTCTTTATGCTGCGAAAAGCGCGCGGGTTGAGCCGGCGCAGCAGGTGGGCCAGCGGGATGCCGACGAACGCCTCGGCCTCGACCGACGCGAGACAGCGGACCATGTGCTGGCGGCCCATGCCGGGGTCGATCAGCACGGGCACCGCACCGATCTTGTAGAGTGCGAACGTGAGCGAAAAAAAATCCAGGCTCGGTCGCACCATGAGAATTGTGCGCATCCCGCGCCGCAGGCCCGCCGCTTCCAGCCCATAGGCCAGCCGATCGGTCTCGTGATCGAGCTGCAGAAACGTCAAATGGCTGTATCGCACATGCCCGGCCGCATCGCGCCCGCACGGACACACGATGGCCCGCTTGTCCGCCAGGCGCTGGGCCATGAGCGGTAGGTAAGCGGCGATGTTGAGCGGCGCGTCGGGCATCGACGCATTGTCGCCGCCCGCGCTGCCCGGTCAAAAGGGATCAGAACGTGCTGCGTCAATCAGAACCCACCACGCAAGTGGTGGTCGAGTATGCACAGATTGCCGCCACCACTTGCGTGGTGGGTTCTGATCAAAGGGGCCAAGTCGGCGATACGTTCAGCGACAGGGTCGCACGGTCACGCGGCCTTATGCTTGGCCGTGTGAACGCGCGAGGTGAGTGAGTTTCGCGATCCCACCGCCAACAAATGACCGTTGGCAGTGCCACCCAACTACTCAGGGCCCGGTCACGGGCGATGCAGGCGTTGCAACGGTCGCCGCCGGCTCTTTGGGCTTGACCAGTTTGTTCAGACCCGGCTTCAATCGATCTTCGAAGATCTTGACCACGGGGCCCATTCTCCGCTCGCGGCGGGCCTCGGCCGCCTTGACGGCGTTCACCTGCGACTCGCCCCCGCTCCGCGCCTTCTCCAGTTCTCGATCCAATTCCTCGATCTCTTGCCGCTGAGCCTTCAAGTACTTCAGCGCATCGGTCTGACAAACCCTGTGCACGCGCCAAGCCTTTCGAGTGGCTTCCCGGTTAAACTTGTGCTTGCGAATAAATCGGCGGACGTATTCCTCCCAAAGCCCCGGCGTCCGCTCGACGCCGACGAGGCCGTATGAGGCGTCATTGTATTGCTTGGGATGTCGTCCCTGTCCTTCTTTCTTGATTCGCTTGATAAAGTCGGCGAAATGACTGTTATCAATTTTTCCTGCCTTGACCGCGTTGAAATAGTCCATGGGCGGGATGCCCTTCTCGCCGTCCCACATCCTGTACGACGGATCAGTTTCCCGGCCGACTGACATGCCGGGAAAAATCCCAAGGTCATGCGGCGTCAATTCGCGTGCGTCATCCTCTGTGTTGAATGATGCGTCGTTGATAAGAATTCGACTGAGCTCGACTCCCTCATTATAGAACGTGGTCTGCACCGGAAACCAAATGCCTTCAAGTTGTTCGTACTGGCAGTCCACGCTTCTGAACACCGAGCCGTAGTACGTCGAAACGCATTTCAGTGGAGAGTAGTCCTTGCTGGCATCGATGTCCCAGGAAATGGCAAGTCCTTCGCGAAACCTCGCCGTGACGTGATGAATCGTGCCCTCAGTTGTCTCTTCGTACGTCTCGGGTACGTCGGGCAAATACTGCGTGACATTCTTTTGTCCGCTCATAATCGGGACCATGCCGAGGGTGCGAATGTCAAACATTGGATGGAATCTTTCAGAATTGGTAACGATCGAAACGCTCGAAGTATCCTCGCCATGAAACCATTGCTCCCCATCCTTCACGAGTAATCGCCTTTCGGAGCAGGACAGGTCCTCCCCGATCTTGTCGGGATACATTACGCCATCGCTGTCCCCGTGATGAATTTCAAGCTGATCCGCGCCGGAAAAGCGGGTCGTTTGAAACAACTCGCGCGGCTTTTCGGATGGGTTCTTCGGCTGATCAATCCGCGACCACTCAAATCGCGCGGCCGTCAGTGCCTGCCGCGATTGCTCCATGCGCTTGAGCGCTTCCGGCTTATCCGGCTGGGCCGGCATGATCAAAGCAACGACGAAGAGGAGTTCGATGCAGTTCATGGCTCGCTCCTTACAGCGCCTCGAACATGACCCCATGTTCATCCATTGTCCGACACAGACAAGCCAAAATCAACTGGGCGCAATTTATCCTTGCGCATCTTCGCCAGATCGAATTGACGCGGGAATGGAATTTCGCCGACGCGCCGCATCCGAGCGCGAAATGCGTCCGCATAGCGATGGGCGAAGTGCTCGCGCTCCGCGTCGGGTCTTGAGAAATACCAGTCGCGAAGATTGCATTTTCTGTCGAAATCACCTCGTGCCGGATTCACTACTTTTTGAAGCCAGTCTACCCAGTGACCCACTTCATGTGGAAGCGTACGATAAAGCTGGGTCGCTCGAACCGAGTCCATGTCCCACTCGATAAAAAGTCGCCGACTCCGTTCGCGGACGCGATGCCCGTCGGCGCGAATTCGGTCCAGTTCGCGAGCATCATCGGGCGTCAGATTCCGTGGCCAGCTAAACGGTGCGTTGAGATCCGTGGCCTCAAGAAAGATGGCGGGGCCTTCCAACTTGCCTATTTCGGCCAGATACTTCAGCCGCCCCCAAACGGGTCGTAGAAGATTCTGCTTACGCGTCGGCTGCCGGAAAACGACCAGCTTTATTCCCTCAAGGTCTGGCTTTGGGATCATCCATAGCACGCGCACCACGTCGTCGATCGTTACCGCGTATGAAACACCGGCGCGTGGGCGCTCGATCACGAAGCGGATGACCCGGCCGTGAATTCTCCGAAGCAACACAACATGCCTGCCCAGTTGTTCGTAGAAACACAGGAATCCGCGGTCGCGCGGAATGACCATGCGGTTGTCCTGACCGTGCCCCTGCTTTGCTGTGCCGATGTTTCGGTTGCGCCGCGTGGGATTCCATCCAGATCGCTGGCGTCCGCGCTGGGTCATATCGATACCGTAGAAGGAAGAAAGTCGCACATGTGCGCGATGATCGGTTCGCGCGCATCCTCCATCACATAATGCCCCGCGTCTTCAAACGCGTGCACCTCAGCATTTGGAAACCGCCGCCGCCATTCATTGAGGAACGTCTCATCGAAGACGAAATCCCGCAATCCCCAGCAGATCAGCATGGGCAGATGCGCCAATCGATGCAGATTGTCATCCGTCCATTTCGCTAATGCGTAGCTCGGATGCGACGGCTCCAGCGGGATGTCCTGCACGAAGCGGAGCGTGGCCAGGCGATTGTGCCACGAATCGTATGGCATCAAATACGCGTCGCGCACGTCGCCCGGCAGCGGGCGCGTGACCGCCATTCGCGTCGCGCCCCAGGCGAAGGCGTTAAACCCCTGCACCAGCACCGGGGCCAGCGGGTTGTCGTGCAGCAGCCAGAGCCGCAGGGGCAGGGCATCGCCCTCGGGTAGCAAAAAGGCGGCCGTATTCATCACCACGATCCGGGCGATCCGCTCCGGACGCCGCAGCGCCGCGGTCAGGCCGATCATCCCGCCCCAGTCGTGGACGACAAGCGTAACATTTCGATCGATTTCCAAATGGTCCAACAGCGATTCGAGGTCGGCGACGCGGCGCTCAAGGCGAAAAGTGTAGAATGGAGAATGTAGAATGCAGAAACCATCGCGGCATGACGCAGCGTCTTTTCTACATTCTACATTCGTCATTCTGCATTCGTCGTCGTTCGGCTTGTCCGACAGCCCGCACCCGATGTGATCCATCGCAATGCACCGGTGCGTGCCCCTCAGGGCCTTGATCAACTCGCGCCAGTAGAACGACCACGTGGGGTTGCCGTGGACCATCACAACCGGATCGCCGGCGCCCTCGTCGACGTAATGCATCCGCAGGCCGCCCACGTCGTGGAACCGGCTCTCAAACGGATACAGTCTGCGAAATAGAGGCGAATCGGGCCGCATCCGGCTATTAGAACGGGGCCGGGCTGGCGCTGCCAACGGCGTGCCCTAGAACGCGGAAGTCGGAACGCGGAACGCAAAAAAAAGAGCGTCGAACACCGAAGTGGGAATTTCGATCCAAGTTCCCAGTTTCGCAATCCCGTTCTTCGTGTTCCGCGTTCCCCGTTCCACGTTCCGCGTTCGCCAGCGCCACAGGCTCAAATTGGTTTGGCTGACGGCTGATGGCTGACGGCTTCCGCTGTTGGAAACCCCCGCCCCCCGCGATAGACTGCGCCGCACCGGATCGATGATCGATCCGATTAACCCAATCACCTCAGGAGGACTCGACATGACTCGCATCGGACGATTGCGCCTGCCCCTGTTCACGCTGGCCCTCGCGGGGGCCTTCGCGCTCGGTATGGCCTTCTCGCGCACCGCCCCCACCGTCGCCGACGACAAGCACGCCGACGCCCATGCCGGACACGACCACGGCGACGCCGCCAAGCACTCCAAGCACTGGGCGCCGGTCGACAATATTCATCTGTACCTTTGCGCCTTCCACGTCGCCAAGGAAAACCCGAAGTTCCAGGTCGAGGCCCACCACTTCTGCAATCAGCACAACGACGTCCACCAGTGTCAGATCTACGAGACCGATGCGAAGGACGCGAAACTGCTCGGCGTCGAGTACATCATCAGCAACGAGGCCTACCAGAAACTGCCGGCCGACGAGAAAAAATACTGGCATCCGCACGCCTACGAAATCATGTCGGGCCAGCTCATCGCGCCGGACATGAAGGACATGGGCGACGAAGTCTTCAAGGGCCTCGTCGAGACGTGGGGCAAGACCTGGCACACCTGGCGCGACCCCGCGACGCCCTACCCGGTCGGCGAGCCGCTGCTGATGTGGTCGGCCAACATGGATGGTCAACTGTCCGACGCACTGATCGCCAAGCGCGACGCGCGCTTCGGCATCAAGACTGCCGACATCCGTGAGCGCCGCAAGGCCTACGGCTGGCAGGTCCCGCAATTGCAGCCGGCAAAGATGAACGAGAACGGCCGCATCTGGACGCAGACCGGCGAAGACAAGGCCCAGCCACTGGCCAAGAAGCCGTAAATCAATCGATGGTGTGCTGCGGTGTGCCACTGCTCTGTGAGCAGTGCGAACGCGTGAAATTGCGAAACGCGGGATGATTGCTCGAATTTGTGCAATCGCCGTGAAGTGCGCACCAAGTCGGCTCACTGCTCACAGAGCAGTGGCACACGACAGGCGAGAATCAACACCTTCTGAAGCGGCCCTGGCGGAAATCGTCCAGGGCCGTTTTCGTTTCGTGCTGCGTATCTAAGCCAAAGGACAGTCAACATCGAGGCGCCAATTCCGCGCCTCAGGCCTTCTTCTTTCGAATCAGGTCGAATGTCACGTGTTCGCCGATCTTGCCCTTGTCGGCGAGCGTCCACGACGCCTTGATGTGATCGGCATCGATGAACTCGAGCGTCAACGCGCTCATGTATTTGCCATCGCGCTGAACATTGCATCCACCGGTGAATTCGAACGCCAACTTGTTGCCCGCCATCGGTTTGGCCTTCATCCGCGGCTGGTTGCCCAGGCCGCAGTAGTGCGTCATGACCAGCGCATCGCCGTCGAGGTGGTACATGGTGATCATGTTCTCCTCGCCGGCGGGCATTAGTTCTTCCATGACCGCGGTCCCGCCGGACACCACGCGATAGGTGCAATGGGGAGGATCGTTTGGTTTGTCGGCCAACACCCATTCGCCGGCGAGCGATTTGATCCGATCGAGAGACGAGGACTTGGCGGCGGGCGCAATTGCTTTTCCACTTCCTGAGGGCTTCACGTCATCGGCCTGCACGGCCCACACCGCGAATGCCGAGACCATGGAGAGAATCAAGACGATCGATGAAATCTTGCGCGAATACACGGCACACCTCCTCAACACACCCCCACCTGCGACAACGGTTGCGCGCAGTCATTCTAACGCAGCGCGTCCCAGGCATGCCGCCGGCGTGAAAGGATCGGCTCCAACGGACCGCGAAGTCACTTGGCGCCCTCGACGTGCTTGCGCAATGCACCGTCCAACAGGTAACTCCAGCCTTCCTTCGTCTGGTTGTATTTCTCGTCGGAGAGCCGGCCAAAGACCGTATCGCTCAATTTCAGCACCGTGCCCTTGTCCTTCTCGGAGAGCGCAATGCGAAACTGCGTCGAGGCAGGCCCGCCGAACTGCGCCGTGAGATGGCCCAGCAGATCGATGGAATTCGGCGGATCGTAGGCGATCACCTGGGCCCACATCAGACCGGCGCCATTGCCCCAATCCTCATACATCCGCCCGCCGACGCGCGGCTCGATGATAAACCCCTTCGGCGACGGACCGACGAAGAACTCACGCGGCCACCACTGACCGGTCTCTTCCATCAGGGCCTTCCACACGCGGGCCGGCGGCGCCGCAATGGACACCTCCAGTTCGATCTCGAGCACGCGAAATTCGCTGTTTGTCGAAGATTTGGATGGCATGATGCGCTCCTTCGGCGGCGCCTCGGCGAATTCCTTGATTCGCAGCAGGCCGGCCGCCCAGTTGTCGGCGTAGGGTTTGACCCACCGTTCGTACACCTGCCGAATCGGCACGGCGTTGAGGTGATTCCAGCGTTCGCGACCGCGACGCCGGATGACGACCAACCCCGCCGATTCCAAGATGGCCAGGTGCTTCATGACCGCGAATCGCGAGACCTTGAACGGACGGCACAAGTCGCCCGTGGTTCGCGGTCCGTCGCGAAGCAGATCGAGCAATCGGCGGCGTGTCGGGTCGGCAAGCGCCCGCCAGATGGCCTCCGACGCGTGTTTCATGGGCCTTTCACCATATGTGACCAAATGGTAACATATTTCTCGCCCGATGTCAAGCGGCCTGCCATCCGTGGCAGATACAATTCGATGCGATAAATCGATTCGACGGTGAAACGCGACCCGGTCCCGATGGGAACAGCGATTAAGACCGGGTGGCGAAAGCGAGGACTCAAACAATGCGAATCAAGACGCTGTTCCCGGTGTTGATTGTGATGAGCGCAGTGGGCGTTGCGGCGCTGCTCAGCGAGCCGACGCCATCGGCTGCAAGCCGTCCGGCGACATCTGCCAGGGCGGTGACGTCGACCGCCGACAATGGCGCCGGCAGTCTTCGCACCACGATTCGCGGCGCCAAGCCCGACGACGTCATCAGCCTCTCCACCGGCCGGATCGTCAACAAGACCGATCTGCTTCTGGACGTGCCGGGCATGTCGCTCATCGGCACGACCTCCGCCCGCTCGCAGATCGGGGGACGGCAGACGGCCATCACGGCTAGCGGGGTAACACTGCGCGATCTCGAGTTCTTCGGCGAGCCGGATGCCAATGGCCGTTCGCTGCTCATCATCGGCAAGCGGGACTTCGTCGAAAATGTGACGATTGAGAATGTCATCGTTCATGCTGGCGGGGACGACGGCGCAGGATGCTGGGGCAAATTCCGAAACATTCACTTCCGCGACTGCACATTCATGAGCGATACGTTTAAACCGTGCCAGAAGGCGCTCGTTCTGGGCGCCGATTCAGGGACAGCGCAGCCGGACGTCGGCGCCGACGAGGGCTACGCCGCGACGTTCACGCGCTGCAAGCTGCTCGGCTGCTATGGCAATCCGCGATGCAGCGGCGGTGTCTATGTCTTCAAGGACTGCGACATCAACGTGACCTCCCTCGGCGGCGCGATTCTGATGGGGGCCAGGGTGAATTTCATTGATTGTCGCTTTAAGACGTTTGACAAGCCGAGCGATGCGCCGTTCTGGTATCGCGCGGACGTTGGGCCGGCGCCGATCGTCATCAGCGGACGCGGTCCCAAAGGCGGCGAGCGAAACGACAAGCCCGAACCGAATTCGGTTTACATCAGGGGCTGCAGCATCAACGGCCAGCCTGCAACGGCAGCGGAGCTGTGCAGCCTGTCGAGCCCCAAGGGCTACGCCGGCGTCGGCTCGGTGCCGGAGAACGTGTTCCGCAAGGAGCCGTGGTAATTGAAACGCGGAATGCGGAAGTCGGAGGTCGGAATTTCAATTGTTCCCCCATTCCGAGTTCCGCGTTCGGACGCGGACGCTATGGCGACCGGATCAACCATAGCCACTCCCGGTTGCCGCCATGTCCCAGAATCGGGCTTTCGGTCTCGGCCAGGATTTCCAACTGCAACGCGGGCAACTGCGACCGCACCGTCGCCAGCACGCCTTCAACGGCAGCGTCCGGAACGACCCCATCGACCAATTCGCCGGGCGCGGCCTCGTAGTGCGGCTTGATGAGCGACACAATGCGGCCATCAGGCTTCAGCAGTCGCCGTGCGGCCGGGAGAATCTCGGTCTGCCGTGTCCAGCCGGCGTCGATGGTGACCAGATCGACCGGCGCCGGCAGCGTCACCAGCCGGGCGTCGGCTCGTTCGAGCGAGATGACGCGAGAATCGCGACGGAGCGAGAAATCGAGCACGCCGTAGCCGCGCTCCACGGCATACACTTTCACCGCCCCCCGCTTCAGCAGACAATCGACGAATCCGCCGGCGTTGCTGCCGAGATCGGCGCAGATGAAACCGTGCACATCCACGTGAAACACGTCGAGCGCGTGAGCGAGCTTGTGCCCCGCCCGCGATACGAAATCGTCTGACGGCGCGGCGCTCATGGGCCTGTCATCGGTGCGAGATGAATGCGCGAAACGAACCGCACACGCCGCGAGACCCCGCTCGCGCGCGTGGCATTCGGCTTACTTGCTTGCGGCCAGGGCGTTGACCTTGCGGGTCAGCCGGCTCTTGCGGCGCGCCGCGGTGTTGCGGTGAATGGTGCGCTTGCCGGCGGCGCGATCCAACGTCACCAGGGCCTCAAGCAGCGCCTTGCTGGCGGTCGTGGCGTCCTTGTGGATCACCGCGTCGACCACCTTCTTCACGCGCGACTTGACGATCGACTTGCGGGCCTTGTTGCGTTCTGCCCGGCGGACACTCTGTCGCAGGCGCTTCTGTGAGGATAAGGAACGAGCCAATGAAACACTCCTGTCGCTAAAACCTGTCAAACGTCTCTATCTGTGTCGCCGGAAAACCGTCCGACGGGAAACGTCACAAATCGCCGACCCCAATTCTCGCCGGGATCAGCCGCCCTTGCCCCCGGCGGTCAGAGCCTCGAGCCGGGTGCGGGCGTCGCGGAAATTGTAATCGAGTTGGATTAATTGGCCATAGGTCTTTCTGGCCTCGTCCGCCTTGCCGTCCGCTTCCAAAGCCCTTGCCATCCAGTAGTTAAGTTCACGGGCGGTTTCGTCGGTCTTCAATTCCAGTTGCTCAATGGCCGACCGGAGGGTGTCCACGGCTTGGGCAGCGAAGCCCTTTTCGAGGAAACATCGGCCGATGTAGAGCCGGCTCTCGTTGCGGTGGCGACCGTCGGCCTGCGACTGCTGAAACAGCGGAATCGCCTCGTCGAACATCTTCGACTTGAACATCCGCAGGGCCAGTTCAAACCGCACACGCGCATCGGTCGGATACTTCTCCGCCCGCTCGCGAAAAATTTCGATCTCCGCCCGCGTCTGCTTCGCAAGATACTTCGCATACAGCTTGCGGACGTCCTCGTTGTCGGGGTCGGTCTTGAGTTTCCCGGCGATTCGCCGGATGTGCCGCTTCATCTGCCGCATGCGGATGTCGTCGGCCTTCAGCTTCATCGTGTAGTTCGAGTGCGCCGCATACTCCTCGTCGAGCAGGGCGATGGCCTCATTCTCCGCATCATCCTCTTCGCGGCGCAGAATGAGATCGACCAGGTTGATCAGCTTGGCGGGCAGTTCGCGGTTTGCGTCCCATTCCCTCCTTGCCTTGGCGATCATCTCGGCCATGCGGTCGACCGACTGCATGGCGCTGTCGCGGTCGCGAATGTCGGCCTGCTTGCCGGCGTCCTTCACCGAGTCGACGAAACTCTCGCCCGAGCCGAAGCGGCCCTTGACGATCGTCTGCATGCTGCTGGCCCGGCTGTAGGCCTTCTGCGACTCGGACGAATCGGGATGATGCTGCGCCCAGATCTGGGCGACACGCAGCCCGGCCTGCAGGATGTCCACGGCCACCTGGTAGTCGTTCATGGCCATCGCCAGATCGGCCCCTGCCTCCATCGACACGCACAACTCGTGATAGCGCTTCTCCGACTGCTTCTTCTCGCTGCTGAGCGATTCGCAGATGACCGGCGCAATCCACTGCACCACGCGATCAAGCTTGGCCTTCGCTGCCGACTGCAGGATGGCTTCCATGTAGTTCAGATTTGAAGGGTCCATCCCGAATAGATAGAGCGCGTTACTGAGATTCTTGAGGTGATCCTTGCCGCCGAGGGAGCGCTTCTTGCTCTCTAGGAAACCTGCGGCCTTTCCACCGGCCAGCCGCCGGGCAGTCGCGACGACCCGCAGTTTGCGCAACCCCTCGTCGACCGCATCGGGCCAGACGCCCAGGCCGTTCACATACAGCTCAACTGCATAATCGTAATTCTTGGTGGCGGCGACGGTTTCGGCGTGCTTGAACCACTTCCGAGCCTTGGCCTTGTCCGGTTCGGACGTCTCGTGACGCTGAGGGGTGGGCTTGGGTCCGGGTGCCGGTGTGTCGGTCATGGTGCCTGTGCGAAGGTGAACGAACGGTGTCGCCCGGCCGGTGTCCAACGCACGATTCCGTGCCGCGACCGTGTTATAAAGTGTACCGGAATCGAAGGATGTGTCAAACGGACTTGGACGCGGTGTGCACGGAGCCGGTGTCCAGGGCCGGCATTATCGCACCGACGCGGCGCGAAAACCCAAAGCCTGGCACGCCGCAACGGACCCTGTCAATGTGTCTGATTCGGCCCGTCAAGCGATTCGGCTTTCGAGATGCCACCGCCCGCAGCGCTATTCAGAACGCGTCTCCGCAGAACCGTCCCAAACAACGATTTCTTCAAGCCGAAGACCCTGTCCTGAAAATTCCGTCAACTCACATCGAAAATTCCCGCCGCGGAATAGCCGTTTGTCGAACCCCCGCCGTCCTCCCTTGGTCAGCACGGGCATGTCGCCCGATGCAGCCAAAACAGGAGGTCCTACATGTTCACTCGGTCTCGCACACCGAACGTCTTTTTCTTCGCCGCCGCTGTCATCGCATCGATGTCGCGGCTCCACCACGCCGACGCGCAAACCTGCAACTGTTCCTGTGACGCGAGTATTCCGCCGACGCTGGATGTGGCCGCTGCGTTCATGAACGAAGGTCCGGGGGGGCCGACCGCATATGTCACTGCCGGGCGCGGCAATCCCTGTAGGAACACGGAGATCCGCCACGCAAATCAGATCGCGTTCGGCGGCACGACCATCACGCACTTCTGTGTTAATCTAAAGTATCCAAACGGCCAGCAGGGCGACACCGCGTACGCATTCCTCGCCCAACTGGATCCCAACAACGCCAACTTTCCGGGCAACGTCATTCACGAGACTCCATTTACGGTGATTGTGAACGGAGGTCACCAACTGGTTCAACTCACAACGCCGGTTCCAGTGACCGGCACGCTGTGGGCCGGCGTGCGGTATCCCAGCGCCCGCTGCAACATCACACATCAGGGCGTCGGCCCTCGCAATCAGGGACGGGCTGCAGTCTACATTTCGGGGCCGGGCGGCGCAGGTGGTGGGGGCGGCTGGCGCGACTATGACAGCGCCGGCAGTGGATTCTATACGGGCAAAGCACCATTGATTCGACCGCTATCGCTCGTGCCTGCCGGCGCGGGCGGTGGCGTTGGCGTGACGGGTTGCCGCATCATTGTCGGGCCGCGGACCAACGCCGCGGGCCTTCTGGAAACCACCGAACTGGGCGGAAGCGATTTTGTCAGCGTTCAATTGTCTCAGGCTCCGCTTGCCCCGGTCACGGTCAACATCCACTCAACCAATCTTGCAGAGGGAATCGTCTCGACATCGAGCCTTTTGTTCCATGCCGGAAACTGGATTTCGCCACAGTTTTTCACGGTGCATGGCATCGATGATCCACTTCCTGACGGCAACGCAAATTACCGCGTGGAGTTCCAGGTCTTCAGCGCCGACCCCTGCTACAACCAACTCCCCGTCCCGGCCATCGGCTGCGTCAACATCGACGACGAGACCAACGCCGTACTCTGCAGGAACACCTGGACGCCAGTCGCACCCCTCTTTGGAGCGATACCCGCAGCGCTGGCCGATCCAACGATGACCTATGACTCCTATCGCAACGTTGCCGTGATGTTTGGCGGCCCCCTCGGCCTCTTCGGGCCCGGCGAGACCTGGGAGTGGGACGGCAGCCAGTGGAAACTGGTGACGGTCAGCGGTCCCTCCAGCCGCACGAATCACGCCATGGTGTTCGACTCGTTCCGAAACGTCGTCGTGCTGATGGGCGGCGTCGATGCGATGGGCTTTCAACTATCAGACACCTGGGAATACGACGGCATGACGTGGACGCAGAAATCAGCCGGCATGCCCAATGCCCCGGGCGGACCGCGCGTCGATCACGCGATGGCCTTCGACGCGGCGCGCGGTTTGACCGTGCTGTTCGGCGGCGATCCCCTGCTCGGGCCGAATCAGGCCTGGGAGTGGAACGGGGCCGCCTGGACGCCGCGCCCGACCGCCACGACGCCCACGCAGCGCAGCCAACACGTAATGACCTACGACGCCCACCGGCAGCGCGTCCTCCTCTTCAGCGGATTCCTGAACAACCCGCCATTTGTCGAGAATGAGGTTTGGGAATACAACGGCTCGAACTGGAGCATCGCCATCACCGGCGGCTCGAAGCCGACGCCCCGCACCGACGCGACGCTGGTGCACGATCCGATCCGCGGCGTCTCGATTCTCTTTGGCGGAAACGCCGGCGGCGGAAACCTGAGCGACGCGTGGGAATGGGATGGACTTCGAAGGCTCTGGAACCCCATCCCAGGCGGACCGAGTGTTCCATCGAGTCGCAGCCGCCACGCGATGGCCTTTGACGTTCAGCGCCGCGTCGGCGTGCTCTTCGGCGGCGACAACGGCGGTGGATTCTCCTGGACCGCCGACACCTGGCTGTACGATCCCACCGGACCGCTCGGCCTGCCGACCAACCGCTACTTCCTGGTTCGCGGCTTCGGCTCCGGCCTTCCGTACAGTTGGGGCCTGTCGCTCTACAATATCAACAACTTCGCGATCAACCAATTCGGGTTTTTCCCCGGCATGCCGGCCTCGGGCATCGTGAGCGTGATCGCCGGTCAGATCAACGCCAGCAACTGCACCCAACTCATGGCGTCGCAGCACAATTTCTCCGCAAACCTGCTGCAGATCACCACGACCAGCCCGCACACCTACAACCTGTCATTCGGCGCGGCCGGCGGACTGCCAGCCTGTGGTGTGTCGCCGTTCAATCTCTGCGCCTTCAACCCGACGATCACGGAGGTCTTCCTCGACGGCGTGGATTGCAACGCCAACGGCATGGACGACACCATCGATCTGGCCAACGACGAGTCGCTCGACCTCAACGGAAATGGCGTGATCGACAGTTGCGAAGTCGTCTCGACAGGCGACTTGAATTGCGACGGCGCCGTCAATACGATCGATATTCCGGACTTTGTACAGGCGATCCTCGATCCCGGCATGTACGCGCTCCTCCATCCGGAATGTTCCGTTCAGCGAGCCGACACCAACACGGACGGACTGACCGACGGCCGTGACATCGCCGACTTCGTCCGGTTGCTGGGGCTGTAGTCCGCGATCGGCAACGAAGTGTCATCACGAACTCGCGGCCTGCGGAGCGCACCCACGCGCCGCAGGCCGCGTGCTTTTTCCCGTGCAGCATGCTCCGGACTGCCATTCGAATTCGAACGCGCCGGACCGGACCTCAGTCCCCGCCCGCGGGCGTTCCTGCTAGAATCCAGAAGCGCCGCGCGGATGCGCCCGGGTGGGACGTCGCGCGACCCGTTGAGTCACTCGCCTTGGCCGAGACTGCTAGAAAATTTCCCATTGTCGTTTATCCCGATCCGCGTCTGCGCGTGTCGTGCGAGGCCGTCAGCCGGTTTGACGACAAGCTTGCCGAACTGGCGAACCAGATGATCGCGGCCATGCACGAGGCCGAGGGCGTCGGCCTGGCCGCGCCGCAGGTCGGCATTCCGATTCGATTGTTCGTCTGCAATGCGACCGGCAAGCCCGAGGACGACCGGGTGTTTGTGAACCCGGTGCTGAGCGAGCTGGTGGGCGCGTCCACCGGCGACGAGGGTTGCCTGTCAATCCCGGGCGTGACCGTGGCGGTGCGGCGGGCCGAGCAGTGCGTGATTTCCGGCGTCGACGTGCAGGGCAGGCCGATCGGTGCCACCGCCGCCGGTCTGTTGGCGCGATGCTGGCAGCACGAGGTGGACCATCTCGACGGACGGCTGATTATTGACCGGATGTCCGAGGCGGACGCCATCGCCAATCGCAAGAAACTGCGCGAACTGGAGGCGCGGTACAAAAAGAAGCGATGACAACGGAACAAAGTAAAAGGCTCGAGTCGTGAGGTATGGCTGAGGGCTGACGGCTGACGGCTTGGCTCATGGCTCAAGGCTCACGGCTTCTGATTGATATGCGAATCCTCTTCTTCGGCTCCGGCGAGTTCGGCATCCCCACCTTTCGCTCCATCGCCAAGGATGGCCATGAAATCGTCGCCGCCGTCACGCAGCCCGACCGGCCGCGCGGACGCGGGAAAGACGTCACGCCGACGCCGCTGAAGGCCGAAGCCCTGTCCGCCGGCGTGCCGGTGCACAGCCCGTCTGATGTGAATGCGGCCGATGTCGTCGCGGCATTGAAGGCCCATCGAGCGGACCTCGCCTACGTCGCCGCCTTCGGCCAGAAGATCGGCGCGGAACTGCTGAACGCATTCCCCGTCGGCATCATCAACCTGCACGGTTCGCTGCTGCCCGCCCTGCGCGGCGCGGCGCCGGTGCAGCGCGCCGTGATGAACGGCCTGGCCGAAACCGGCGTGACGATTTTTCGACTCGTGTCGCGCATGGATGCCGGGCCGATCCTCGTGCAGCGACGCACCGGCATCAACGTCGATGAGACCGCAGATGAACTGCACGACCGGTTGTCGCGCATCGGCTGCGACGCGGCCCGAGCCACGCTTGAGTTGCTGACCGCTGAGCCAGCTGCACCGGGCACGCCGCAAGACGAATCGCTCGTCACGATCGCCCCGAAACTTTCCAAGGCCGAGGGGCGTATCTCATTTGACGCCCCGGTGCGGTCGTTGACCGATCGCATTCGCGGGCTGTGGTCGTGGCCGGGGGCGATCTGCCGGTTCGTGTCGTCGAATGGCCAGCGCGATGAGCGCATCACGATCGCGCGGGCCGTGCCATATGAGGGTCGCACGTCGCCCGCGCGGAATTCCGACGAGATCGGCCGCGTCACCGAAATGATGGGCGTGCAGACCGCCGACAGCGAGATGATGATCCTGGAGTTGAAGCCCGCCGGCGGACGGTTGATGGCCTGGCAGGATTTCGTCAACGGTCGACACGTTCAACCGGGGGATCGATTCCTGCCGGTGCCGCCGGATGCATAGCATACGGACGCATCCTGCGATCGACGCTACAGTATGCACCCATGGTCGAGGCCGTCGCACTCAACAAAATCTTCCCCACGACTGACGGCCGCGAGAAGGTCGCCGTCAACGACGTCTCGTTCACGGTCAAACCCGGAGAGATCTACGGCCTGCTCGGCCCGAATGGCGCGGGCAAAACCACAACCCTGCGCATGCTGGCCGGTCTGCTCACGCCGACGTCCGGCCATGCTCGGCTTTGCCGCTACGACGTCGCCACACAGCGCGAAAACGCCAAGGCCTGCCTTGGCTACCTCACCGCCGGGACCGGTCTCTATCAGCGACTCAGCCCGCGGGAGATGTTGAAATACTTCGGCGAACTCATCGGCATGCATCCCGACGACATCCGCTCGCGCATCGCGCAACTCATCGGCTGGCTCGACATGGCCGAATTCGCCGACCTTCGCTGCGGCGGACTCTCGACCGGTCAGAAGCAGCGGACCAACATCGCGCGAGCCCTCATGGGTGATCCGCCGGTGCTCATCCTCGATGAGCCGACGCTGGGGCTGGATGTGCTGACCAATCGCATCGTGCTCGATTTCATCCGCGCTGAAGGCTCGCGCGGCAAGGCGATCATCCTCTCGACCCACTATCTCGACGAGGCCGAGACCCTGTGCCATCGCTTCGGTTTGATCCACGAGGGCCGGATCGTCGGCGAAGGCGATCTCGACGCGATTCGAAATCTGTCCGGACGCGCGCGGCTCAGCGAGGCCTTTCTTGCACTGTGCGGACAATCGCAGAACGTGCTCGCCGGCGTGCCCGGCGTGTACATGACGCCGGCCCCTGAAGGCGCGACTCGCGCGGGCGGAGCCGCATGATGGGCCGCTACGCCAGGGTCTGGGTTGTCTTTCGCAAGGAATTGCTGGACACGCTCCGCGATCGCCGCACGCTGCTGGCGATGATCGTCGTGCCGGTCGTGCTCTATCCGATCCTGATGCTCGTCATGGTGGAGGCGTTGCGGAGCGAAAAGGGCCGGCGCGAGGCGCAGCGATACCAGATCTGTGTGCCCGATGCCGAACATGCGTCGTGGCTCGCCGGCGTGCTGGCCCGTGCCGAAGCGGCGGAGTCGCCGACAAGCGCACCGGGTGAAGCGCCGGCCGACCCCAGTCACGATCTGCACGCCCGCGTGGCGGCATCCAACATCTCGATCAACGTGCTGCCGCCAGGCGAAGATATGTGGGACGCCGTGACCGCGCGAAAGTATCACCTCGGGCTGGTGATGGACCCGCCGCCGATGCGTGTGGCCGACGGCCAGTCGCCTGCAAAATTCGACCCGCCCAACCGGGTGATTCAACTCGTCTATTCCGAGGTCAATCCGCTTTCGGAGTTCGCCTTCGCCCACATGCGCAACGTGCTCGACGTCGAAAACAATCGCATCGTCTATTTGCGACTCGACGCCGTCTCCAAGGATGCCCGCTGGCTCGAGCCGATTCACGTCGCGGGCCTATCAACCGCGTCTCCCGATCAGCAGTACGCCAAGATCCTCGCAGCTATCGTGCCCTTTCTCCTCGTCATCATGACTGTGACCGGAGCGATGTATCCGGCGATCGATCTGACCGCCGGCGAGCGCGAGCGCGGCACGCTGGAGACGCTGGCCGTGTCGCCGGTGCCGGTCGGACAAATCGTCGCGGGCAAGTTCGGCGTGGTCATTTTCATCGCGATGCTCAGCACGGCCCTCAACCTCGGCTCGATGACCGCGATGGTGCACTTCACCAAACTCGATCAGATCGTCGCGGCGGCCGGGGCGAGAGGCGGCAACAGCGCCGACGCCGATGTGCTTCAAGCGGCCATGGAGCAGCGCGCCGCGAAAGGCTCGGCCACGGCCAGGTTGCAGGCGGAGCAGATCGAACGCCGCAAGGCCCTGCGCAACGCATCCCTCGGTCGCATAGGGCTTTTCAAGACCGCCGCGCCGGTCGTCCTGCTGGCGATGATTCCCTTCGCAGTGCTCTTCTCCGGCGTCATGCTCGCCGCATGCTCCTTTGCGCGGACTTTCAAAGAGGCCCAAAACTACATGATGCCGGTCATGATGTGCGCGGTCATCCCGGCGATGATCGTGTCGTACATGCCGAGCATCAAACTCAGCGGCCTGCTACTGGTGACGCCGGTCGCCAACATGGTCCTGCTGATCCGCGAGATGTTCCTCGGCAACTGGCAGGCCGGACCGATGTTCATCGCGATTTTCTCGAATTGCCTCTATGCGGCGGCGGCCGTCGCCGTGGCGGCCAAGTTGTACGGCGCCGAGGCCGTGCTCTTCTCCGATGTCGGCAGCTATCGCACCCTGCTGCGGCGGAAGTTCATCCGGCCGCGCCGCGTCCCCTCAGCGTCGCTCGCCATGCTGACGGTCGCATTGATCTTCCCCGCTTATTTCTACGCCCAGCAGAGCGCCGTGGACCCGACCTCCGATCCGGCGCAAGTCCGAATCATGCTCATGCTCTCGCAACTGCTGCTCATCGCCGCGCCGGCCTTGCTGGTCGCCTGGTACACGCGATGCAATCTGCGTGAGACGTTCTCACTCCGCGCGCCGCGGCCGGTCGCGGCGATCGGGGCTCTTTTCATGGCCGTGTCCGCGTGGCCGGTCTCGACGCTGATCTTTCAGATTCAGGCGAAACTGACCGGCCTCGACGCGGCGGCCCTCGCACCGTTCGCGCAACTCGAACAAGTGTTGATGACCGGCCCGCTGTGGCTCATTGTGCTGGCGCTGGCCATTCTGCCGGCCATCTGCGAGGAGATTCTCTTTCGCGGCTTTCTAACCGCGGGCCTGAAGTCGAGGCTCAGCGTGTTGCAGACGGCGGTCGTTGTCGGGTTGTACTTCGGCTTCTTCCACGTGCTGGTGGAGAAGCTCGCGGTGACCATTCTGCTGGGAATCGTATTGACGTATGTCTGTCTTAAGAGCGGTTCAATACTCGCCGCCATGCTGGTTCACGTCGGCAACAACGCCATCGCCCTGGTCGCGGCACGCGTTCCGCAAGTGGCCGGCCTCTACGGCGCCGACGTCGAAACGCCGGCCGGTCAGATTCGTATGGACGGCCGTCTGATGGTATTCGTTGCGATCTTCGTCATCGGCCTGATTCTGGTGACGATGGCGAGAAGCGCCGCGTCGGAACCCGACGGTCGGGCGACACATTCCGTATAGCGCACTTTCAGCATAAGCCTGCTATTGGGCCGATGCCAGGGCCACGCGGACCTTCTTCCAATAGACTTCGGTCTGCTTGCGCTTATGGCCGGCCGGTCCGCCGTTGTGAACCCGGGCCAGGGTCTGCCAGTCGTTGGCCTTCAAGGCCTTCGGACAGTATCGACGCCAGTAGGCTTTCATCACCCGCTCGGCATAGGCCCGGTCGCGGCATTGCTCCCACCGGCCCGGCACGCCCGAATCTTTCCAGTAGGCATGGTGAATCTGATAGGGACCGATGGCCCGTCCGCCGTCGCCGACGACATCACAACGCCCGCGCGACTCGACGTGGCGCACGGCGCTGAAGAAGTCCTTCGTTGTGTCGAACTGACTCAGTACCGCGATTTGAACTGCAATTGAAAGAAAGGCACACATGACTCCTCACCTCCATGACGGTTTGACTTCATCATGATGGGTGAATTGAACTCCTCGACAATGTTAGGACAAGTCAGGCCGCGATTCAATTCCGTAAACGTAAAATTCGGCCAAGCCTGTGAATTCCGCCTACTTCTTGAGCGCCTTGGCGATGATGAAAATCAAAAGTGCGCCGCCCAGGCCGCCACCCAGCAGCATATAGACAATCGAATATCCTATCGCCGCCAACGGCATCAATACGGTCGCTTCCATGATTCACGCCTCCACGCAAATACCAAATTCACGGCGATCATTGACCAGCCTGACCGCCCGTTTGAAATATAGGTGCGCGGCATCTGAATCGAGTGAAAAGCGGATAAACAATCTGATAGGACGGGCAGTTTTCGCGCGTCGTTAGCCGACGCCGAAGTCGGTGTTTTTCCACAGCACGTCAAAATTCGGCTCGCGGTCCAGCCAGGCAAACTCGGCGCGAAACCAGTCCTTGATCGCCTCATCCATCAGACCGGCCGACAGGCGGTTTTCCGTGAACAGGTTGATCGTGCCGTACTTGAATTTCGAGAGCAGCAGATCGATGTCGCGACGAATGCCGTCGCGCGTCTGTCCGCGAAACCCGATCAACAGGCAGATGGCGTCGGTCGCCGCGGCGACTTCGTCCACGCTCTTCCAGTGCATGCTCTTTTTGAGCACGACGTTTCGCAGGTGATCGTCAAACGTCTCGACGCCCAGAAACAGGTGCGTGTCTGTTTCAAAAAACGCCCGCGTCGCCTCATAGTCCTTTCGATAGGCCCAGTAGCTCTCGGTGAAAAACTGGGTGATGCCCTTTTCGCGAATGACCGTGCGAATACGCTCCCGCACCGCGGGCGGCAGCTCCTGAATCGAGCCGCTGTTGATGACCATCAGCCTGCCGAACTCCCCGGTCACGCGCGACAGGTTCTCCTCGGCCACCTGCAAAATCTGCGCCTCGTCGGTGGTGTTGTCATCGATGTAGTCGCAAAAGGTGCACTTGCTCCAGACGCAGGGAAGGCCTTTGAGCAGCAGGACCTCCTTGGGCAGCTTCCCTGGCATCCGAGCGTACCGGACCAGGGGCTTCGCGTTGTAAACACTGAGTTCCATGCGACTTATCGTATCCTGACCCACCAGAACAGACCGTGCGGCGTTCCGTCACGCCCGATAATCCACCAGCTCCCCTCTGTCCGTGTTGCCCAAACGCATCACGCCGGATTATCCGAATTTGGGCCGCACCCGGCGTAAATCACGATCATTAAACCGTTTACATTTTTTCGATTCACTTGCCCCCACGTGGTGCAATTGTAGACTATGGGTGCAAATATCTGGGACCTTGATGTGAAACCGGTGCGCGTTCGCCGAGGTCCGACTTTGCCTGAATCCCCTCAGGAGACTCTCCCCATGACGCCGGCCCGATCCAACTTCAGTCCGATTTCAAAATGCCTGCTCACCTGTCTCGCCCTGCTGCCGCTGGCCGCAGGGTGCACCACCACGGCCGGCAATCTGCTCGGCGGTGGCACGCGCGGCGACACCGCCGGCCTGACGCCCCAGGGCGCCGCGGCACCGTTCGCCCCCGGCTTTGACGCCAACAGCGACACAGGCGCCGAGTCCATCGTCCGCGACATCGAGGAGGCCGACGTCGTCAAGCAGGTCGGCGACAAGTTGTACGTTCTGAATCAATACAAGGGTCTCATCATTGTCGACGTGGCGAATGCCGATGACCCCAAGGTCGTCGGCACGCTCGATCTGCGCGGACGCGGCGTCGAGATGTACGTCGTCGGCAACCAGGCCTTCGTCATTCTTAGCGCCGACTTCGGCTACTACTATCCGGCCGTGCTGGACGGCGGTCCGCGTCCGGCCATCGGCACCGACATCGCCATGATGCCGGCCATTCTGCCGCCCCGGCCCGATTTCGTCGGCAGTCAACTGGCCATCATCGATGTCACCAATCCCGCCGCGCCCGCCTCGCTCGGCAAGATCAACCTCGTCGGCTACGCCGAGCAGAGCCGTCGCGTCGGCACCATCATCTATGTCGCCGGCAGCAATCTGGCCTCTTGGGATTACCCGACCTTCACAAACAATGGCGCTTCGCCGCCCAACAGCAGCAGCCAGGACTTTGTCGAGCAGGATCGCGGGTTCGTCGCCTCCATCAATGTCGCCAATCCCGCAAACATCGTACCGGTCGAGCGCAAAACCATCCGCAGCGGCGCGCTTCACATCCACGTCTCGACATCCGCCATTTTCGCCGCCGGCGCCCAATACAACCCCAATTCCGGCGATTCGAACACGCGGGTGCAATACATCGATATTTCCGATCCCGCCGGGGCCATCGTCCTGCGCGGCTCGTTCAATGTGCCCGGCTCGATCCGCAACCGCTTCTACATGGATGAGTTCAACGGCTCGTTCCGCATCTGCACCGACAACTGGGGCTTCGGCTTCCGCTCCGCCAAACTCTTCACCTATGACGTGTCCAATCCTGACGCGGTGACGGCGCAGGGCAACGTCGAGATCATCCGCGGCGAAAGCCTCGAAGCGGTTCGATACGACGGCACCCGTGCCTACGCGGTCACATTCCTGCGTGTGGACCCCCTGTTCATCATCGATCTCTCGAATCCGGCCATGCCCCAAGTGACCGGCGAGCTGGAGGTTCCCGGTTGGTCGACCCACATTGAACCACGCGGCGACCGCCTGATCGCCGTCGGCATCGATGACACGGCCGGACGTCGCCCCGCGGTCGCATATTACGACGTGTCCAACGCGGCTGCTCCGAAGCAGTTGTCGCGCGTCATCCTCGGCCCGCCCAACAGCTACACCGATTCGGAGGCCACCTACGACGAAAAGGCCTTCAAGATCATCGATTCGCTCGGCATGATCGTGATTCCGTTCAATCACACCGAGTTCACCAATCAGCCCGGGTTCGACGACGGCGGCGGCTCGGTTCCGCCCGGCGGCGCGGCCCTGGCCATGCCCGAATACTACAACGTGAAGTGCGTCAACGGCGTACAGATCATCGACTTCAGCGACAGCGGACTCAGCCAGCGCGGCTGGTTTGACGCCCGCAGCCGCGTCAGCCGCGTCGGACAGATCGGCACGCGACTGTTCGCCCTCTCGGACATCGCCCTGCAGACTCTCAACATCGACAACCGCGACACGCCGACCCTGGCCGGCGAGGCCCTCTTCATCGCCGCGAGCGAGATCGCCGATTATGACGGATGTGGCTATTACAACCCGATTCCCATCGATTTCCCGTTCGACCCCACCTTCCCCGAATTCACGCCCGACAACATTCGGGCATTGGCGGATTTGCTCAATCGACTCGCCGACAGCGGCCTCTGCGGCGCCAGCATGGCCCTGCCCGGCGGCTTGATCGCGGCCGGCATGATGTTCATGCGAAGCGGCCGCCGGCGGAAGTTCTAAGACAAACGCAGACAGGAAGCCTGATCGTACGTAGGCCGAAGGCCTGATCGTAAGTAGCCGGGGGTGTCGTCGATCGCGACAGCGATAGACGACACCCCCGGTGCAATTTCAGAAGAGAATGGCAGTCCGAAGGACTGCTCGTAATCGCTGGCACCCGATGCAGTTTTCTGGCGGTGTCGCTGCGCTCCACACCGCGGCAACTGACGGTTGAGGCCATCGGCCTGTTCAACTGATCCGCGCCCACTCCGACGCATACTTGTCCGCGAAATCGCCGAACACCTCGGGGTGAGTCAACCCCGCCAGGATCTCCAGGCTGTCCACAATGCGCGGCCCGGAGCGATTGAAATAGGCGTTCCCGTCGACACCATAGATACGCCGTGATTTGAACGCCGTCATGTCATACCAACCGGGATAACTCTTCAGATCGTGCGCCTCGCGCAGGGTGCGCTTGAGATCGAACCCGCACGGCATGACCACGATGACTTCAGGATCGTATTCCAGCAGGGCGTCGTGGTCGGCCTCGAGCGACTTGGCGTCGGCCGTCACCATGCCGCACTGCCCACCCGCGTATTCCACCAGCGTCGGCATCCAGTTGCCGCTGAGCATCATTGGCTCGATCCACTCGATGCACAGCACGCGCGGCCGGGTCTTCGCCGCCGTGGCGCGCGAACGAACCGATTCCACGCGCGCCCGCATCGACTCAATCAAACGATCGCCACTCGCGGCGCCGCCAGCCGCGCCGGCAACCGACCGAACATCCTCGAATATGCCCTCCAGGCTGCCCGGATTGAGCGCCACGACCCGCGCGGATGCCAGGGCGGGATGCGAACTGGCCGCGCGGGCGACGTCGTCCGGACTGACGGCGCACACCTCGCATTGCCGCTGCACGATGATCACATCGGGCTTCAGCGATGCGAGCAGCGCACCGTCCACCTCATACAACGACGTGCCGGCAGCGGTCATCGCGCGGACCTCATCGTCGATTGCCTTGCTGCCCGCGCCTGCATTGACGCGCGTCTTCGTAATGCGCGGCTTTCCGGTCGCCTCGGCCGGGTAATCGCACTCGTGGCTCACCGCCACGACCGCGTCGCCCAGCCCCAGCGCGTACGCAATCTCCGTGCCGCTGGCCAGTGTCGAGGCGATCCGCACAGACTGACTCATTCCATCCCTCCGTCCGACTCAACAGATCCGCCGCCACGTTATTTGAACAAGGCCAGCAATTGCAGCGCGCCCAACACCAGCATCACAATGACCACCCACTTGACCCACCGCGGCGTCGAACCGCCCGCCGCCGTGACCGGTCGAATCCAGTCGCCGCAGTGTGGGCACTTCGGCGTGTCGACCGCCACGCCCCTGCCGCATGCCGGACAGACCATGTCATCGGCATCGTCATCGTCCGGTTCCTCGAGATCGGCGGCCTGCGGCGCGTCGGGATCGTCGTCGTCGAGGTCGAAGGAATCCTCATCTCGCATGGCAGTTCCGATGCACGCAGGCAGCGACGGGTGCTCACTTCACCAATTTGAGCGCTTCCTTGAACTTCGGGTGATCGCATCGCTCGATCAACTCGAAGATCACCGACTCAACCGTGGTCGTTTCAACGCCGGCGCGCCCCATGCGCGCCAGGGCCGCGGTCGCATCCTGCAATCGCCGCGACCCGACCGCATCCTCGGGCACGAACACGGTGTAATCGACCCGCAGCAGATCGAGGGCCGTCTGCTGTATACAGACGTGGGTCTCCACGCCCGCAAGGATTACATGCTCGCGCTGTGTGGCCTGCAATGCCGCGCGAAAGCCCTCGTCGCGCCAGCAACTGCACATGGTCTTCACGATTGGCGGCGTGCCGGCGAGCCGGTCGCGGATTGGGCCGACCGTAACGCCAATCCCCTTGGGATACTGCTCGGTCATCAGCACCGGCATGTTCATGATCCGCGCCATGTCGATCAGCCGCACGATGTTGGCGACCAGAAGCTCATTCGACATGCTTGCGATGGCCGGATGCAGTTTCTCCTGCACGTCCACCACCACCAGCACGGCCAGATCGGCCTCGAGCATGTTCGTATGCGGCACGGTAGGGACCTCTCCAGCGACCATCGGCAGGACAGCGCGACGACGTGACGACACCCGTCAACAAGCCTCCCGCCTTGGCATTCAGACTGTAACGAAGCCCCGCATTCGTCGCAATTCCGCGGGCTTTTCTCGACGCAGCTTGCGCAGTCGTTGCCGCTCCGGTACCATCTCAATGGTTCGCAACTCCAACCCTCCTCGCCGGCGAACCGGAGTGACGCGGCATGGCGCTCGACGATAAGGTCATCCTGATTTCCGGCGCGACCGGCTCGCTCGGCGCCCGCCTGACCAGGGCGTTTGCTGCGACCGGCGCGCGACTCGCTCTGTGCGCACGAACGTTCGCCTCGCTGTACGAACTGGAAACCGCCCTGATTGCCGACGGCGGCAAAGCCGTGGCGTTCCCCTGCGACGTGCGCTACGAGGACGAAGTGATCCGGCTGATTCACCGCGTGGTGGAGCGCTATCGCCGCATCGACTGCCTCATCAATGCCGCGGCCGTCATCGGTCCGAAACAGCCGGTCGTCGATTATCCGCTCGACCCCTGGCGCGATGTCATTTCCACCAACTTGACCGGCACGTTCCTCATGTGCCGCGAAGTCCTTCCGTGGATGCTGCGGCAGCAGTCGGGCTCGATCATCAATGTCACCAGCAGCGCGGCGCTCGCCTCGAAATCCGGCGGCGGCGCGTTCATGGCAAGCAAGTGCGCCGTCGAGGGCATGACACGCATGCTGGCCGACGAGACCCGCGGCACCGGCGTCCGCGTGAACATGATCGATGTGGGTCAGCCGCGATCGGATCGGCGCACGCTTGAGACGTCGCCCGAAGTGACGCCGCCATTCCTGTGGCTGGCAGATGACGCGTCGGCAAGAACAAGCGGTCGCCGCATCGTCGCGGCCGAATTCAGCCCGCCCAGCGCCGGTTGACTGGATTGGCGCGGGGCAAGCGAGTTCATTCGATTTCGGCAAGCGCCTTCGATGCTCGCGATATCAGGATGGCCGGCACCGCAACGATCATGATGGTGGGCAGATTGAATCGAATCGGAATGCCCGTACCGAGCAGCACGGCGAAGTAGGCCACAACAATGCTCACGGCTGCAAGCATGCACGCCGCAACACCGGGCGAGTTTCGTTTCATCAACAGGAAGACACCGGCCGCGAGGTTCGCCGCGGCCGGAAGTCCCAGGGCCAGCCCCAGTCCGGTTCGACGGGCCATGCCGAAAATCGGCGGCGCCGACGCATCGATCGTGCTGACAGCCCAGAAAAACATGAAGGCGATCAGCACGCCCATGCCGATGCAGAACACACCCACCTCAGTGACCAAGCTCTTTGTCTTAATGACACGCGCTCCCAGCAGGCGGGAATACCACGATCAGTCTTCGTCGCGGGCGTCGCGGTATTCATCCAGCCAGGCCATCTGAATCGCCTCCAGTTTGGCCTCGTTGGACTTGTGCGGATCGTCGGCGAAATCGGGCAATGCGATGACCCATTCCCGCAGATCGGTGAAGCGCACCGCCAGCGGGTCCTGCGCCGGCATCTTCTCATGCAGGGCGATGGCAATGTCTTCGCTGTCGAGCCAGGTGAGTTTTTGCGGCATATGAATATCCGTATTCTTACGTGTCCGCACCGTGCGGCTCGCGCACGAGGTTGCGATTCCACGTGGGGATCTTCACCTTGACGACCGGGGCCGAGCCGTCGGGAACGCACTGGCAGCCGAGCCGGCTGGTCGATTTGAGGTCGTAGGCCTCTTCGAGCTGGTCTTCCTCCTCCTCGGTTGCCTCGTTGCAACTCTTCGCCCCTTCCAGCACCCAGATGTGGCAGGTGCTGCAGGCGCACACGCCGCCGCAGGCATGGTCCAATTCGATGTGATGGCCCATGCAGATGTCGAGGATGCTGCCCGGCAGCCCGTGGTCCTCATAGGGAACCTTCGCCGGATCGATCTCCAGCTTGTGCTCCTTGTTCTGCTCGTCGATGACGATCAACGTATACTTTTGCTTCGGGGGTGATACTTCCCCATCGATGTATGGATTCTGTCCGCCCATAGGTCTCAAATCTCAAATACCAGATTTCCAAATCTCAAATCCGCCAGGGTGGAATCGAACCACCGACCTGCGGCTTATAAGGCCGACGCTCTCACCACTGAGCTACTGGCGGTTTGCCAGACGACACTCAATAGCAGGAACGTATGCGGTGCATTCAAGATCTCTGCCCTTCGACCCCTGAATTCTAGCCTGTTTCCAACCCCGCCGATACCTCGCTGTTTGACGCAGGCGCCTCGCGCAGCGCCTCCGTGATCGCCAGATTCGCCAGCATTTCTGTCGATTTCCCGAACCGGTCCAGCGCCTGATGCAGCGCGTTCGCGTCGGACGACTCCTTTGCCATCCGCCGCAACTCAACCATCGACCGCTCAAGCGCCGCCCGCTCGCCGCCCGACAACAGGTGACCGAACCGGGCGAGCGTCTGCTCGGTCTTGTGCGTGTCGAATTCCACCTGATTGCGCAGGTCGATCAACCGGTGCGCGGTCATGTCTTCACGCGCATGGTCGATTGATTCCTGCTCGATCCGGCGGACCTCCTCCTGCGTCAGGCCATGGCTGGGAATGACCTGCACGGTGGCGTTCGCCCCTGACCGCTCCTCCCGCGCCGACACGTTCAGAATGCCGTTCGCATCGATGAGAAACTCGACGGCGATCTTGGGAATGCCCGCCGGCATCGGCGGAATCCCGCGCAAGTCGAACGTCGCCAGGCTACGGCAATCGGCCGCCAGTTCGCGCTCGCCCTGCAGTACGTTGATCTTGACATTCGCCTGTCCATCGACAAACGTCGTGAACTGCTCGACCACCCGGCAGGGAATTCGCGTATTGCGCAGAATGAGCTTGCCCATCGCTCCGCCCATGGTCTCGATGCCGAGCGAAAGCGGCGTCACGTCGAGCAGCAACGCGTCGGTCCGCCCGCCCGAGAGAATCTGGGCCTGCACGGCCGCGCCAAGCGCGACGACTTCATCAGGGTTCAGTGCGGTGTAGGGCTTGCGCTCGAAGAATTCCTCCACGCGACGCCGAACCATCGGCATGCGCGTCGATCCGCCGACCAGCACGATCTGATGCAGATCGGCGTTCGTCAGACCGGCGTCGCGCCGCGCCCGCTCACAGGCGGAGGTGGTCCGCTCGACGAGGTCCGCCGTGAGGCGTTCAAACTCGGAGCGATCGATTGTCCGGCGGTAGGTGCGGCCGCTTCCCAGATCCAGCTCGATCTGCGCATTCTGCTCCGTGCTGAGGCGGATCTTCACCTGTTCGGCCAGCAGCCGCAGAGCCTGCCGCGTCGCGGGCGAGTCGATGTCGACCTTGAATTCGGCGCGAACCTCGTCCTGCACCAGCGTGATGATCCGGCGATCCCAGTCGTCGCCGCCCAGATGCGTGTCGCCCGACGTCGACAGCACCTCGAACGTGCCATCGGTCAGTTGCAGGATGCTGACGTCGAACGTGCCGCCGCCGAGATCGAATACGACGAGCGTCGAATTTTCGGCCGGCGCCTCCATCGCGCTGCTGCCGACCCCCGCGCACTTGGTCTTGTCGCCGACGACGAGCGAAACGCTGCGACCCTTCGCGGGCTTTTCAGCAGTTCCCCGCGCGCCGATGCCATAGGCCAGTGCCGCGGCGGTCGGCTCGTTGATGACCCGCACGACCTCCAGCCCGGCAATCCGCCCGGCGTCGCGCGTGGCCTGTCGCTGCGAATCGTCGAAGTAGGCCGGAACCGTGATGACCGCCTTGTTGACCGACCGGCCGAAGTGCCGCTCGGCCCGCTGCTTCAACTCGCGCAGGATGATCGAGGAGATCTCCTGCGGGCTCATCAGGCGTCCGTCGATATTCACCTGCACGGTGTCGCGTTCGCCCTTCACGACGTGGTACGACAGGAAGGGCAATTCACTCCGCAGATCATCCATCCCCAGGCCGATCAGCCGCTTGATGGAGCAGATCGTGTGCTCGGGGTTTTCGACTGCTTTGCGGCGGGCCTCCCATCCGATGGTCACGCGGCCGTCTTCGCCGAAACCCAACACCGACGGCAGCCGCGCTTCGCCCTGCTCGTCGGTCAGCACGCGCGGGCCGCGCTCATCGGCGTAGGCCACCAGGCTGAACGTCGTGCCCAGGTCGATGCCGACAATGATGTCGCCGGTTTCGCTCATGACTTCGCCGCCGCCGAAGATTCGAGTTCGTGGACCAAGTTGGAATGGTATTTCATGGCGTTTAATTGCATTCGCAGGGCATCTCGAACGGTGTCCATATCCGCCCCGTGCGACTGGAGTTCGCGGCAAAGCCCGGCGATGACGCCCCCCGTCTCATCGCGCCGGGCGACGGCCCCGGCTTTGATCCGCGCCAGCGTGTCGGCATCGCCGGACGCCCGGGCCTCCTCCAGCTCCTCGCGTATCATCATGACCTGCGGCAGCAAACCCTGCGGCACCTGCTTGTCATCCGAGGCCGACTTGCCGCCGGACCGCGCCAGCAGATACTCCGCGCGAAGCACCGGGTCTTTCAGAGCAGCGAATGCCTGATTGATGATCGCCGACGCACGAAGCGCGAACGCCTGCGCCGCCTCATCGCCGCGCGGCAGCCGGTCAGGGTGAATGTTTCGATGGATCGCCCGCTGCACCGCGGCAAGTTGCTTCTCGTCGACATCGAATGCGGGCGGCAGGCCGAAGATCTCGAAATAGTCAGCCGTTGCCAAATGCGCCAGCAACGCCTGCCAATCCGCGCCCGGTTGCAAACCGCTGCGCAGCGCCGCGCAGTGCGGACAGGCCGCCGTCGCAGGCGTGGCAGCGTCAACTTGTGCGGTGTGCAACGACAAGGCCCACGACTCCACAAAAAAGGCATCGCCCGCGTGCGTGACCCAATGGCCGCTCCGCGGGCGACGCGTGCATTCTAATTCCGCGCTCGAACGCTTACGCGCTGAAGCTGCTGCCGCAGCCGCAGGTGTGCGTGGCGTTCGGGTTGTTGAAGACAAACCCGCGGCCCATAATCTCGTCCTTGAAGTCCAACTGAACGCCGTCGAGATAGATGTTGCTTTTGGCGTCGCAGATGACCTTGATGCCGTGGATGTCCCACTGCTCGTCGCTCTCGGCGACCGACTCGGTCAGATCGAGGGTGTACGAAAAGCCGCTGCAGCCGCCGCCCTTGACGCCCAGGCGAAGGTAGGTCTTCTCCTTGTCGAGGCTCTGCTGCTCGATGATCGTCTTGACTTCACCGGCCGCTCGTTCGGTCAGTGTCACCATGTCTGCTTACTCCTTGTGGTTCCAGTGCGATGCGCCGCTGCGCCCGCTCGTGTTCCGATCGTATCTTAGTGGGCCCCGGCCGTAGCGGCTTCCTCGACGCCCTGCTTCTTCTTGTAGTCGGTCACCGCGGCGCGGATGGCGTCTTCGGCCAGCACGCTGCAGTGAATCTTCACCGGCGGGAGCGACAGCTCCTTCACGATGTCGGTGTTCTTGATCTCCAAAGCCTGATCGACCGTGCGGCCCTTGAGCCACTCGGTGGCCAGGCTGCTCGACGCAATGGCCGAGCCGCAGCCGAAAGTCTTGAACTTGGCATCGACAATCTTGCCGGCCTCGTTGCACTTGATCTGCAATTTCATCACGTCGCCGCACTCGGGCGCGCCGACGATGCCCGTGCCCACGAGGGTGTCGTTCTTGTCGAACGAGCCGACGTTTCGCGGGTTCTCATAGTGGTCCACGATTTTTTCGCTGTAAGCCATGTCACATATCTCCTGGCGATCCTGCCTTGGTAATTAGTGTGCCGCCCACTGCACGGTGCTGAGGTCGATGCCCTCCTGCGCCATTTCATACAACGGGCTCATCTCCCGGAGCTTCTCCACCGTGGCGCACACGCGCTCGGCGACGTAATCGACTTCCTCAATTGTGTTGAACCGGCCAAGGCTGAAGCGCAGCGAGCTGTGGGCCAGATCGTCGCCCAGGCCCAGGGCCTTCAGCACGTAGCTCGGCTCCAGCGACGCGCTGGTGCAGGCTGAGCCGCTGCTCACCGCCACGTCGTGGATGCCCATCATCATGGACTCGCCCTCGACGTAGAGGAAGCTGATGTTCAGGTTGTTCGGGATCCGCTGCGTTGGATGGCCGTTGAGGAAGATGTCGCCCAATCGATCAAACAGCGCCTTCTTCATGCGATCACGCAATGCCGTGATGTGCTTGATCTCCTCGGCCTGGTGCTCGCGGCAAATCTCCGCCGCCTTGCCCATGCCGACAATGCCCGGGACGTTCAGCGTGCCGCTGCGCATGCCGCGCTCGTGGCCCCCGCCGTGAATGACCGGCTCGCAGCGGACACGGGGGCGCTTGCGCCGCACATAAAGACAGCCCACGCCCTTCGGTCCATAGATTTTGTGACCCGACGCGGACAACAGATCGATGCCCATGTCTTCGACGTCGATCGGCAGCTTCGCGAAAGTCTGGCAGGCGTCGGTGTGGAAGAGAATTTCCTTCTCCTTGCAGAGCTTGCCGATCTCGCGGATCGGGTTGATCGTGCCGACTTCGTTGTTGCCATGCATGATCGACACAAGAATCGTCTTGTCGGTCATGGCCTCGCGGATCTGCTCGGGGTGGATCATGCCCTGCTTGTCCACCGGCAGGAACGTCACATCGAAGCCGTTCTGCTCCAGGTATTTGCAGGGATCAATCACCGCCTTGTGCTCGATCACCTGGGTGATGATGTGATTGCCCTTGTCCTTGTACATCTGGGCCACGCCCTTGATGGCGATGTTGTTGCTCTCGGTCGCGCCGCTGGTCCAGATGACCTCCTTGGGTGAGGCGTTCAGGCACTGGGCAACTTGCTCACGGGCGTTCTCCACGCCCTCCTCGGCCTCCCAGCCGAACGAGTGATTGCGGCTGGCCGCATTGCCGAACTTGCCCTGAAAGTACGGCAGCATCGCCTCGAGGACGCGCGGGTCCACCGGCGTCGTTGCGTTGTTGTCCATGTAAATGGGCAGCTTCATCTAATCATGCTCCTTGCGAGCGGACGACGAGACCGCGAGCTGCACGGGATGACCGCCTCGCTCGGGATCAAACGCCAGTTCCGCCAATGTCACTTCCGTCAAAAAGGCCTTCAGCCTTGCATGCACTCTCTTCACCGGCCCGGAGATCGGGCACACGTCGATCAAATCACAGGGCCGCGCATCGACCGGCGTCTCCGCCGTGCACTGCACGAACCGGTATGGCCCCTCGGTCGCCCGAATGATGCCTTCCAGGGTGATCTGGCTCGGCGGCAACGCCAGGGTGTAGCCCCCCTTGGCCCCGCGAATCGACCGGATCAACTCCGCCTGGGTCAGCAGCTTCAGGATGTTCATCAGCAAAGCCGGCGGCACGTGATACCGAGCCGCGATTTCCCGCGCCGTCGATATCTCGTGCGGACACCGGGCCATGTGGCACAGCGCGATGAGCGCGTAATCCGTCTTTCGAGTCAGCGTAAACACCGTGGCCGCCTCTGCTGTTGCGTCAGGGCAATATAGTATGATTTAGGTACGGATTCAAGGGGGTACCGGACGTCCCCAAGAGGTCATTTCGGGGTGTGAATTTCGGACGCTCGGGCGAATTCAGCCGGGGTGTTGACGTCCACCGGATGCGACCCAGCCTGAGGCCTCAACACGATGTCCGCCGCATGCCGCTTGGCCACTTCATTCAACCCCAACCCCGCAGGCCAGGTCTCCGTCTCGCCAATCCAACTGCCCGGATACGCGGCCGGGTGACCTCGCTTGCCCGCGTATGTCGCGATGACCGCCCGGAGGCTGGGCCCATCCGATCGGTAGGCCCCGGCCACATCATCGATTGCCGCAACGCCGATCCCCGGCTGGTCGGCGGGCATGATCAGGAGCCCGTCGTCGCCGGACAGCCCGAATTCCGCGACCGCCACTTTCCAGCCAATCTGGATCGAGCGGAGCATGTCCGAGTCAGGATCGGGGTTCACCGCGATGCGGCACCGCTCGCTCGCATGCCGCTCGGCCGTCGGACGCACGGGGTCGTTCACCACCACGACCACCCCATCCACCGACGAGGCCACGGCCGTCGCAATGACCGTCTCCATCATCGTCGAATCACCCAGCGGAAGAAGCTGCTTGAGTTGCCCCATGCGGCGGCCGCGACCCGCCGCAGGAATGATCGCAATCACCCTGCGCCCGCTCATGCCCCGGCCGCCTCGACCAACAGCGGACCCTCGACATGCGTCGGCTTCTGCTCGCGGCGGGTCTCGATGAGCTGAGCCATGATGCTCACCGCGATCTCGGGCACCGTCACTGCCCCGATGGACAAACCGATCGGCGCATGCACGCGCTCCAGGCGAATCCGCTCGACCCCGAGTGCCGCCAGGTCGTCGAAGATCAGTTTCACCTTCCGCCGGCTGCCGATCATGCCGATGTAGCGCGCCGGCCGGTCCACGACCGCGTGCAGGGCCTGCTCGTCGTGCTGATGACCGCGCGTCACGATCACGACATACGTATCCGAATCGACGGTCTGGGCCTGCAACGTCCGCTCGATGTCCCCCACCACCGCAATGATCGGCGGCGGCAGCCGGTCAGGACCCATCAAATCGGCCCGGTCATCGATGACATGCGTCTCGAAATCGAGGCCGACGGCCATGCGGGCCAGCGATGCCCCGACGTGGCCCGCTCCGGCGATCAGCAGCCGGGCCGGCGCCTCGATGTGCAACTGATACTCGTGTCGCTTTGATTCATGCAACACCCGCAGCGGCACCACGGCCGACCGGCGGGCGGCGAGATCCTCGGCCGCGGCCGCAAATGCGGCGGTGTCGGCCGCCCCCCGCAGCGTCTGCACGGCCACCTTCATCGTGCCGCCGCAGATCAGGCCGTCATCCCAGCCGTAATCATGATCGAGTTGAAATGTCAGCAATTCCGAGGCCCCGCGCTGCAGCAATTCAAACGCCCGCTTGCGGACCTCGGCCTCGACACAACCCCCGCCCAGCGTGCCCTCGGTGGACATGTCGTCGTTCACCACCATCGTCGCGCCGGCCGACTGCGGCGTGGAACCGGCCGCGCCCACGACCGTGCAGATCGCCGCCTGACGGCCCCGGTCGACCGTTGCGGTCAGCGATCGAAACAATGCGACAAAGGGGTTCATGTGCGTCCATTATATCCGCGCGGCAGGCCCGGCCCGCGGGCCCGATCGCCGCGTTCCCCATCGGTCGCTGCATTGCCGTTATACTGGACCCATCGCCGCCTCGATTCGCCAGCGGAGTCGGGTCGATCACCAACGCACGCAGGACGCCCCCGATGGCTTCTCCCAACGCCGACCCCAGCGGCTTCATCTCCTCCCACCTCGTCAAGAGCGAGGACCTCAACCACCATCAAACCCTCTACGCCGGACGCTGCGTCGAATGGTGCGTCGAAATGGCCTACATCACCGCCCAGCGGTGCTTCCCTGAGCCCCGTCCGCTCGTCTTTATGTCGATTCGCAGCCTGTCCATCCGCGCCGCCGTCCGGGTCGGCGAGATCATGGAACTCTCCGGCCGGGTGGACTACCTCGGCGAATCAACGATCGGTGTGCGCATCGACGGCCACAAGGCCCAGAACGGCGCGGACCATAAGCCGGTCGTCACGGGCACGTTCCTCTTCTGCACGATCGACGAGGAGGGCAAGGCGATCCCGCACGGCCTGACGGCAACCGAGACCCCGTCCGCCGGTAAGACCCGCGACTGGCAGCGCTGCGAGGCAGAGCTAGCATCGTAAGATCCGGTCGCGAGTCGGTGACTACCACGAAGCCAGAATCCGACCAAGTACATGAGGGACGATCAGTGAACGCGCTCACTCGAAGGTTGCAGTTCATGCTCGCAGTGCTCCTTGGGCTTTGTGCATGCGGCCAGGCCGTCCACGCCGATGAAACCGGTTTACCAATTGCACTCCAGCGCTTAAGCGCGTCGCGCGCGGAATATGAGTCGAAGATGGAGGAGATTCGAGACGACATTGTCGCTGAATTCGACCGACTCAAGACCGCGGAACTCGCCCGTAAAGATGACAAGGCAAATTCTAGCAATCTTGACGACATGCGCAGTGCATTTGCAGAAACAGGTGTGCTTCCGTCTTCATCCACCTTTGCAAGACTTGCAGGAAGAACCAGATCCGCACGTGAAAAGTTGCTCACCGCCTATCGCGCGAATCGCAAGATCGCGATCAAGGCGGGCGACAAGGGCCGAACAATCGCAAGCGAACTCGAGGCGGAAATCGGACACCTTGAAACAGAGAATGACCTCGTGCCATGGAAGACTCTGCCGCTCGATACACTCGGCGAGCCCGTGGCTCGCAAGACTCCCATCGCGCTCGGTGTCCTTCCGACAGGCCCCTATCGACTTCAAATGGAACTGACAAGGACAAGTCCGTCGGGGATTCTCAGACTGGAATCGCCTTTGGCGGATGAGGAGCGAATCGAACTCTCATCAGCACCCGTGTCGACAGCGGAAATCATGCTGATGTTGACCATTCGAGAGGGCATGACCGCACCCGACTTGGGATTCACCCGGCCGCTGGAGGTCCGGGCTGCGCCCAAATCGGAAACGCGCACGTTGTCAATTTGGTCGAAGACTGGAACATTCAAGGTGAATCGGGTCCGGTACAAGCCGGTCATTATCGGCGATGCAATCCCAAAAGTCGCCAAAGCCTCCAAGCCTTCCAGGCAGCGCACGAGTCAAACTGCAATGGACCTTGCGCCTGTGGGAAGCGTCTGGCGTGGCAACGTGAACCATAGCACGCGGGGCGCATTCAATACACGAGCCGAAGTAACGCGAAGCAGCAACGGGCTTATCGCTATGAAGGCAAGTTGGCTTAACGGGCACGCCGTCGAACTGCTGTTCACGGTAAAGGGCACCAGCCTGGCACTCAAGGATGTCCGAAACCTCGGCGGTCCATCCTCAACTCGCGCCCGCCTTCGCGGGACAGGACAAGTCAAGGGCACGCGACTCACATCCAGTTTTTTCTGGATCGTCTCGAGCGGCGACCTTCGAAATCAGCAGGTTTCCGGGTCGATCGCATTGACTCGAGAGCCCTGACGCTCGCAACTCGAATCAATTTCAACAAGACATTGACCCGTGCGTCATCGGTTTCATATGATTGTCAAAGTTCCGACGTGGAGCCTAGGTCGTTTGCTGAGGTGCGGAACGTGGCGCGAGGTGCTGGAACCCCCTCATGCTCTCATCCTTTATCAATCGAATTCTCGGCGCACACTTGCTGAACACCGACGATCCTCGGATCGCCGAGGCCGCCCGCAGAATGTGGGACCCCCGGTCTTCAGAATCTGAACTGGATGTAGAGAATCCTCTCTGGACGCTTGTCTGCTTCATTCTTAATCAGTTCCTTTACGATCGAGGCGCCGTCCTGACGATGACGGTGTGCCAAAGCTCGGGCTTGCTCAAATTGAATCAACTCATGCAAGTGCCTTTGGAGTGGGAGCCACCAAAAGAATCTCAGGGTTGGCCCAAGAGTCTGGACGACATTGAATGCGATTCGGACACCACCGACTCAAGTGCATCAAGCCCTGAGGATTATTCAATTCCTACAACAAAAGTGATCGATCGCACCAAGCCATTGAAATGGGCGTGGATTGAATTAATGCCCGTGCCAGGATATTAGTTCAGTCATATCTGGAAACTGTTCTATTCTTACATGCGGCTATTTGGCTTGGGATACAACAAGGGCGTTCTGGTTGTTCGGCATGACCGCAAATACATCAATCTGAGTGTCACGAAGCACGAGGGTTCGTTGATCGTAATTCAACGACAGGTCTAGCAGTTTGCATCCGAATCCGCGCATGCACGTCACACCGTCGGAGTAAATCATGCCATCGGCGTCGTTTTCGAGCATTGCCAGCGCCTGCGCTCGAATACTACAGCGCGTACTCGACGGCGAAATCAAGACACCCAAACAACTCGAATCAGCATGGCCGCCGGACGCGGAAGCGTTCCCTGTGCTGGACTACGCCCGCGACGACGTCTTCGAATTCTGGCTGCTCGAACCGGGCGTCGAATACCGCAGCGTGATTGTCGCCAGCATTAAGGTTCTGGCGTCCGCCAGCGACGATCCCCACGAGACGCTCACACGAATGGAAAAGGCAATCGACGAATCCTGATGGGGACGGTGAGTAGTACAGTCATCCGATCTCCCGCTTCGCTCGAGAGGATGGCGACAAACCGCCGCTCTTGGTGCCATTGACCAAACCCGGTGTATTACATTATCCACTTCGACTCAAGGTCTGCAATGAGGCATCCAGCTGCGGCATAGTCGCGAGCCCCGCCTCCCGCGAAGTCGGTGCAACGCCACACCCGGCAACGCCGCTGGCTACAATCGCCTGCACGAGCACCATGAATGCATCGCGGTGGGAACGACCCTGCCGGATGGCTGACAGGCACAAACATGAAATCACCCTTTCGCCGAAACCGCGGACCCCGGCAGCCTGATTCCGTAGCAGCCCACGAGTCGACGCCACCGTCTAGTCAAACGTCTGCATCCGGCAACGAAATCGTGGTGGATGGCATCTGCAAATCCTTTGGCAGCCACGTCGTTCTGCATGACATTTGCATGCGCATAAACACCGGCGAACTGCTCGTAATCGTGGGCGAAAGCGGTTGCGGCAAATCGGTGCTGCTCGACATCATCACCGGCATGATCGACTCGGACGCCGGCCGAATCCTGGTGGCCGACCACGATCAACCCGGCGCGCCATTGGTGAATTTCTCCGCGCTGGGCGAGGCAGAGCGCGCGCACATTCGCCGGCACTGGGGCGAGGTCTTCCAGCGCAATGCCCTGTACGGCGGCACGGTGCGCGAGAACATCGCGCTGTGGTTCACCGAAAACACAGACTGGCCGGCGGAGCAAATCGAGGAGCGCATTCGGCACAGTCTGGCCGCGGTGAATCTCGACGTGGACGACGTGATCGGCAAATCGCGCCAGTCGCTCTCTGGCGGCATGGCCAAGCGCGTCGCGATTGCACGGGCGATCGCCAGCGATCCGCTGGTCATGTTCTATGACGAGCCGACGTCCGGTCTCGATCCGGTCACGTCGACACACATTCAGGATCTCATCTGGCGCACGCACGGGCAGAAATCGCCGCAAGGAATCCCCCGCACGACGATCATCGTCTCACACGATCGTGAGTTGCTCCGGCGGCTGACGCCGCGCGTCATCATGCTGCATGAGACCGGCGTGCGCTTCGACGGGACCTTCGGCGACTTCGAATCGTCAACCGATCCCATCGTCCTGCGGTATCTTGCACGCATGCCCGCGCTTCAGGCGACGTGGCCGGGGTCCAGGGAGCGCCGTCAGCAGGCTGATGACTGAGCCGAGCGTCTACACGCAGCTTTCGAGTCCGTGAAGGAACACCATGCCCGAGTTTCGCATTCGCCGCATCTTCGATGATCTGCTGCCGATCGATCGCGAGACGATCGCCCAGGTCCAATCGCTGCTCCGCGCCAAGTTCCCCGGCATCCGCGAGGACGACGTCACGCACCTCGCCGAGAAACTGCGCAACCCGATGAAGTACCGCTTTCGCACGTTTCTCTACGTGAGCGATGATTCGCGCGGCCGGCTCAATGGCTTCGCCGTGCTGTCGCATGAGCCCGATCTGCGATTCTGGTTCCTCGATTACATCGCGACCGAGTCCGGGACCGGCAGCCAGGGCATCGGCGGTGCGCTCTACACCCGTCTTCGTGAGGAAACCGCCGAGTCCGACTCCTGCGGTTTGTTCTTTGAATGCGCGCCCGACGACCCTGACGGCGTGCTCGACAAGACAGTGTTGAAGAACAACATCTCACGCCTGCGGTTCTACGAACGGTTCGGCGCACGGCCGCTCGACAACAACGGCTACCGCACCCAGATCAACCCCGGACCGAACGAACTGCCGTTTCTGGTGTACGACGATCTCGACCGCCCGAAGCCCCTGCGCCGCGCCGAAGTTCAACCCATTGTCCGCGCGATTCTGGAGCGCAAGTACGCCCACTGGTGCACGCCCGCCTATGTGACGACGGTTGTCGAATCGTTCAAGGACGACCCCGTTCTCATCCGCCCGCCGCGGTACATTCGCAATCCCAAGGACGAAATCCCCATCGCGCGCTCGCCGCAACCCTGCATCGCCCTTGTCGTCAACGACCAGCACGACATTTATCACATCCGCGAGCGCGGATACGTCGAGGCCCCGGTGCGCATCCGCGCGATCCTGCGCGAGATCGAACGCTCTGGCTTGTTTGAACAAATCGAGCCGCGGGAATATGCCGACAGCCACATCCGCGCCGTGCATGACGGCGCGCTGGTCGATTACCTCAAGGTCGCCTGCGGCAGCGTCGCCCCAGGCAAGTCGGTTTATCCATACGTCTTCCCAATCCGCAATCAGACACGCCCGCCGAAGGAACTATCCGTCCTCGCCGGCTACTACTGCATTGACAACTTCACGCCGATCAACCGCAACGCCTTCCCCGCCGCCAAGCGCGCCGTCGATTGCGTGCTCACCGCCGCAGACGAAATCCTGCGCGGACGCAGACTGGCGTATGCGCTGGTCCGTCCGCCCGGACATCACGCCGAGCACCGTTCATTTGGTGGATTCTGTTACTTCGCAAACGCCGCCGTCGCCGCGCATTACTTCAGCCGGCACGGACGCGTGGCCCTGCTCGACGTCGATTACCACCATGGGAACGGACAGGAGAATATCTTCTACGAGCGCGACGACGTGCTGACGATTTCACTGCACGGCGACCCGGCCTTTGCGTATCCCTACTTCAGCGGATTCGCCGATGAGCGCGGCGCAGGACGCGGACTCGGTTTCAACATCAACTACCCGCTGACTGAGCAGCTCGACGCCGCCGACTATCGCAAAACGCTGACCGAAGCCCTCAACGAGATTCGCAGGTTTGCCCCGAGTTTCCTGATCGTCGCGCTCGGTCTCGATCCCGCGAAGGGCGACCCCACCGGCACCTGGTCCTTCACCGCCAACGACTTTGAACTCAACGGCCGCATGATCTCCGACCTGCGATTGCCAACGCTGGTCGTGCAGGAAGGCGGCTACCGAACGCGAACGCTCGGCGTAAACGCGCGAAGCTTTTTTCAGGGGCTGGCAACCGGTCAGGGTGCAGCCGACCCAAAGTCTCAAGCAACGCACTCAAACGGAAAGCGCGATCGCCGCGAAATCAAAGAGTGAGGGCGTCCCGACTACGGCAGCGGCCCGAGACCCAGGTTGACCACGATGTTCGACGCGCCGACCAGATCCACCTTGAGATTCGGCGAGCCCGGATCGATCACCAGATCGCGATTCGCGCCCGACGCGAACCGCAGATTGTACGTGCCTGCCGTCAACACCTCGAAGCCATAGCCGCCGCCGGCGTTGGTCAACTTGGTGACGGTCCCGAGCGTCACGCTGCTGTTGGGCGTTCCCTCGCCCGCGTCGTAGCGGCCGTTGCCATTGGAATCGTTGTACACCACACCCAGTACAAACGTCGAGACCGTCGCGGTCGCGCCGTAGTCCTGGGTCTGCATGGCCGAGTCATACGTCGTGCCGTTCCGCGTGAAGTCGCCGTTCAGCACGCCGATGCCGACTTCGCGAAAACTCCCATTCAACATGATCAACCGGTGGCCGCGCCCCGGCACCGTGCTGTCTACAAACAGATCGACGTGCTGTTGCTCGGTCGCATCGTTCATGTTGATCGTGCCGGTCGTGCCGCGCCAGGCGAGATTCTCGCCGGCCGTCTGATAGACGTAGCCCGCGGCCGTCATGCGGTTGAAGGGCGTCGTGCCGTTGGGCGTGTTGTGCTCAAAGAAATCGCGGTTCAGCATGTCGAGGCTGTGCTGCCGCGCCGCGGACATCAGTTTGGCATTCAGCGCCACGGCTTGCTTCGGTGTCGTGTTGAGTTGACCCGTCACGCCTTCATCGATCGCGATGTTGTTGGCGGCCGCCTCGGCGGCGGGCCTGAGCCGGGCCCGGTTTACGCGCTCCAGCGCCAACTGCTCCTGCACCGTCGCTTCGACATTCGGCTGATTCGTGCCGCCGCCGGGCGGATTGTTATTGCCGCCGCTGCCGCCCCCGCCGGGCATCGGCACGTTGGTGGTGCAAGCTGGCGCGAATGCGGCCATAATGACAAGCAGGCTGCATCGACCGGACGATCGCAAGATCTTCACCATGAGTCCCCTCCGCGAAGCGAGTCGGCATGAACGACCGAGAGTATAGCGGCATGCCGACGGTGTTCCCGCACGCGAAGGCGCGAACCCGGATCGCCATGGCGCTCATTCCCTGTTTCATCGGTACGATACTGCTCGGTCTCGCGTCGAACGGCGTTCATCACGACGACGATCTCGCACATTATCTGATGGCCCGCTGGTCCCGCTGGTTTCCGGGCTACCTGCTGCATGTTTGGGGACGTCCCGGGGCGACAATTCCCATGGCGGCCGTCGCGTGGATCGGCAACACGGACGTTGGCTGGCATGCGTGCCGCGCGCTGTCCGCATGCGTGACGGCCCTCACGGCATGGCTGGCTGCGACGCTGGCGATGCGCAAGGGCATCGGCCCCGCATGGCTCATCGTGCTGCTGTGCTACGTGCAACCCCTGAATGCGCTGCTCGCGGCGACGACCCTCACCGAAAACTACTTGGCGCTCTATCTGATGGCCGCCGTCGTGCTGCTTGATCGGCGACGACCCATGCTCGCTTCTGCGATTTTCTCCCTGTCTTTGCTGACGCGACACGAAACCCTAGTGCTGCTGCCTGTCTGGTGGGCGGGATTGATCTGGAGGGGTGAATGTAGAATTGCGAATGATGAAACGGGCGCGGCGATTAGAGAATCGAAAGTGGCGCACGGTTCTCTTTCGCAATTCGCAATTCGCCATTCGCCATTCCTCATCTCCCTCTGGGCCCCCATTGCACACAACTGCCTGCATTACGCCGCATTCGGTAAATGGCCATTCCGCATGTTCTTGACCCCAAAAGGCTCCACGGAATATCTCGCGACAAGCACCCTCGGCTACCTGCCTGCAGCGCTGCAGGCCATTCCGCCGGCCATCTTCGCACTGGCGATCATCGGCGGCGTCCTGCTCGTCAGACGCCGCGACTGGCTGATTCCCGCCCTGGCCGGCACGTTTCTGGCGACGCACTTTGCCGTGACCGCATTCGGCGTCTTCGCGTCCGGCGGCTACGCGCGCTTCATGGTCGGCATTGCGCCATTCGTCGCAATTCTCGCCGTGACCGGTGTGCAATGGTTGCGAAGTCACTGGAATGATCAGCGCCGCGTTGCAGTATTCTGGCTGTTGCTCGCAGCGACCTGGCTCACCGGGTTCATCGCCCTCGACATCGAACGCCGCGCCGGTCGGCTCAGCATCGCCCAGCCCGCCATCATCAACGCGATTCGACTGTCGACCATCGCGATCGTCGCCATCAGCATCGCTCAGGTTGTGCCGCTCGCCCGCGGATCGATGTGGCGAAAACCCGCCCTAATTCTGATCGCTGCGCTGACCGTCATCCAGACGCTCGGCTGGGCGCGACCGATGCACCTCAAACCGGCGCAGCAACAGATACAGACGGCGGCAACGTGGATCAGAGACAACCACCTCGCTGATAGACCCATCTACGCCACGCACGCCTGGTTTCCCTATTTCATGAACTTCGTCGAGAACCCGCGCGTCCACAAGGGAAAGCGTCTGCTCGCGGCCATGCCGGTCGGCACGCTGGTGTTGTGGGACAGGATCTACAGCGCCAGCGACTACCACGGCGTGAAGCTGGAGGACCTCCGCGCCGATCGCGAACATTATCGACAGATATGGCTATTTGAGGCTGAACAAGCCAGCGACCGCCTGCCGCCGCTCGTGCTGTTCGAGAAGATGGCCGTCACGCCGGTCCCACCCGATCCCGATCGGCCCTATCCGCCCAGTACCAGCGGCGACCTCGATGAAATCTATACGTCTTACTACATCGTGCCATGACGGCCGACGCGAGCCGATTCTCGTCGATGGTCGTTTGAAGACGTGCTATTTCGAGGGCGGATTGCAATGCGGGCAGGGGCGGCGGTCTGTGGCCCTGGCTTCCGCGGCCGTTTGCATGTTGACGAGGTTGCGCACATAAATCTTACGGCCGCCTTCGCATGACGGCAGGTGATAGACCTTTCCGTTCTTGCTGGCGATGAGCGTCAGCGCGTCCTCATCGACATTGCCCGGCCACGGCGAATTCTGGACGGTGCTTGGGTAGGCGTCGGCTGAGGTAAACTGCGGAACCTTGTCGGGTTTCGCCGAATCATCGGAACCATCCGGCTTGTCGGTTGAATCCGCATCGGTCTTGGGCGCCTCCGGTTTGGGCGGCGTCGGCGTCAGAGTGACCGGCGGTGGCGCCGGCTTCGGCGCGGGCTTGGCGATCGGCGCGGGTCGCGGCGACGGATTCTGGGCGATCGGTTGAATGACCTGTCCGGGGCCGCCACTCTGCGCGGACGGCGACTTGTCGTTGGATCCGCCGACCGCGAGAAAAATAATCAATCCGATGATGGCGGCCAGCGCGACTCCACCGCCGGCCAGCACCGCCGGCGAGAGTGCCCCGCTCTTCTTCAGCGGCGGCGGCGCGACGATCATGTCGACCTCATTGCCGCATTCGATCAAATGTTCCGCCAGTTCGGCCGCCGACTCGTAACGATCGACCGGATCGACCGCCAGGCACTTCTGCAGCATCGCGGCGCTGCACGGCGTCAACCCCGGCACACGCGTCAGATCGAGATCCGGCGGTGACTGGTGAATCTGCAGCATCTTGGTCCGCGAGTCGGCATTCAGCCAAGGCCGTCCGGTCAGTGCATACATCATGACCAGGCCCATGGCGTAGATATCCGACCGCGGCGTGGTCTGCTCGCCCTTGGCCGTCTCGGGCGCAATCCAGCCGAGGGAGCCGACCGCCTTGCCTTTCAACTTGGCGCTGGCGATTTCGTTGGCAACATCGGCCAGGCCGAAATCCATCAACTTCAGATTGCCATGATCGTCGAACATCAGGTTGCTGGGCTTGATGTCGCGATGAATGATGCCGCGTCGGTGGGCCACATCAAGCGCCCGGGCCGGTCCGGCCATCAGCAGAAACAATTTCTTGGCTTCGATCGGACCGAATCGATCGACGTATTCCTTGATGGTCCCGCCGTCCATCAACTCCAGCGCAAGGAAGTCCTCGCCCTGATCGTGGGCCACCTCAAAAATAGACACAACAGAAGGATGCTGCAGTTTGGCGACGGCCCGCGCCTCCTGCATGAAGAGTTCCATGTTCAGGCCGTTCTTCACGGCCTTCTTGGTGGCGGTCAGAATCTTGAGCGCCACGTCGCGGCGAAGCGTGTCATCGTGCGCCCGCCACACGACGCCCATGCCGCCCTTGCCGAGCAGGCTCAGCACCTTGTAGCGGCCGAGGCTCTTGCCGGCCCAACTCGTATCGACAATCGACGAACTCGATCCCGCGAGCGGCGGCATGTCGTCCGAAGACGTGCGGCTCGAATCGCCGACCACCATCGCCGACCCGCCGGTGTTCAGCATGCCGCCCGTGTCGCTGCTTGACTCGGCGCGCCACTCTGTGCGGCATTGCTTGCACGAGAGCCGCTTTCCCAGCAAACGGGGGGCGACGCGGTATTGCTGTCCGCACGACGGGCACGCCACCGTGACCCGGTCGCTCGGCATGGTTGTTTCGTGTTCTGCCCCTGCGTCCATGTGCGCCCCTGCGGCGGCCCCCAATGTCGCCTTGCCCTCACCCTCTGATCTTACCCGTATTGCGCTGTTTCGCGCCCGAAAGCGTCAATATTACGGCATGCGGACCCAATGGCCCGAATTCTCGGATGCGGACCCCAAACCCTGGGTCACTATAGTCCGGCTGGAATGAACCTACTGCCATGCGCCCTTCGCCGATGGCCCTGAGCGCCGGCGGCGTGCCTCAAGACACAGGACATGATCACGATCACATCCGTGCCCGCAACTGCTTTAAAAATCCCAGCAACACCGGTCGCGGCAGGTTGGGCAGCCCAATGGATGGATCACCCGTGGAGTTGATCCGCTCCACAATGGCGATGACCTGATCGCGTTCGCCCTGCAAACGCCCGGCCACGCGCTCCGCGCGATCCAACTGGCCCTCGCTCATCGCGCTGACAAACGCCGCCACCAATTGCTGCACTTCCGCAATCGGCATCCCCAGCGAATTCGCATCGGGGCGACCTTGTTGGCGCGCGCCTGCGGCGGCCCCGCGTCCACTGGCCGGTCCCGAGTCCGACGGCGTTGCACGATCATGCAGGAGGGCATGCTGCAACCTGGCGGTTTCCTCAAGTGCCCGCTTGCGCTGAAGTTCCTCGGCGTCGTCAAGCGGCGCGAGGGGCAACTCCTCGATTTCTTCGGGTGGCGACGGAATGTAGCACACCGCCTGACAGTGTGGACATTTTCCCTTGCGACCGGCCGCTTCGCTGGGCGCCTTCACATGCTTCCCGCAATGTTCGCAATGGAATTCGACGGGCATGGATGGTCTTCCCTTATCCGGAAGCTCGGACAGCCGTCTTGGGGAGTGCGGGGCTCTGGCCCGCTGTGCGGACGTGGACGTCCACACTCCCCTTTCAATCGTCGGATGCACCGGCCCGGGCCACGTCGCCCGACTTTCGCACCCGCCACACAAATCGTACCGGGATTTCCGGGAAGGGCAACATCTCCCGAAACCTTTTCGCCATGAATCGCCGGTAATTCTCCCGCACCAATGCGGGCTGATTGACAAAGAAAACGATGGTCGGCGGGCAGACGGATATTTGCGTCGCAAAATAGATCTTCGGTTCGGCGCCGAGCTTGCTGGCCGCCGGCTGCAATTCGCCCAGCGTCTCGGCAATGGCCCGATTGAGCTGGCCGGTCGTCACGCGGGTCTGCGCTTGTTTGAAAAGGCTGGCCGCAAGGTCGATCGTGGACTGAATGTTCTTGGCTTCGATCGCCGTGGTGAACGCGATCGGCGCGAATGCCAGTTCCGGCAGCGTCTTGGTCAGGTAACTTCCATAGTCCTCCGCCGACGCCTTGCCCTTGGCCAGGTCCCACTTGTTCACCACCAGGACCACCGGCTTGAAATGCTCGCTGATCTCCGCCGCGAGTTTCTTGTCGACTTCGGTGATGTTTGCACTGGCGTCGATCAGGAACAGGACCACGTCCGCCCGCCTCACCGAGAGCAATGCGCGATGATGACTGTAGAATTCGACGCCGGTCTTGTGCTTGCTCACCTTCTTCACGCCGGCCGTGTCGATCGCCAGGTACTCGCGACCATCCAATTGGAAGCGCACATCGACGGCGTCGCGCGTGGTGCCCGGCACCTCGCTGACGATCACGCGCTCCTGCCCCGCCATGGCGTTGACAAACGTGCTCTTCCCGACGTTGCGCCGCCCGACAATCGCCAGCTTCATGACCGGCTCGGGCATCTCCGTGGCGATGCGCTCGCCGAGGAACTCAATGATCCACTCCATGAGTTCGCGGCGACCGCGGCCATGCAGGGCCGATATGCACATCGCCTCGCCGAAGCCCAGTCGCTGCAACTCGCCGGCCGCCGGATCGTGCTGCTCGACATCCGCCTTGTTGGCGATCAGTTTGACCGGCTTGTTGGCCGCCCGCAGCAACTCCGCCACTTTCGTATCGAGCGGCGTGATCCCCTCGCGGACATCGACCACGAACAACACCAGATCGGCCATGGCGATGGCCACGCGAATCTGGGATTCGACGTCATCGGTCAGATTGTCCGCGTCTTCGATGCCGTGGCCCCCGGTGTCCACGACTTCAAAATACCGGTCGTCCATCTCGCAGATGGCCATGATGCGGTCGCGCGTCACGCCCGCGGTGGGGTCGACAATGCTGATCCGCCGCCGCGCCAGGGCGTTGAGCAGCGAACTCTTGCCGACGTTGGGCCGGCCGACAATCACGACTGTGGGAAGTGCCATTTTGTCCTAATATGGGGATCGTTGGCGGCTTGAGCGGACACCGCTCAGCCCCAGGGAACACCGAAATCTCTGCCGTCATTGTAACGCACTTGGCCGCTGCCTTGGTCTGGCTGTATAATGAGCCGGTCCAACGCATCGCCGGTGGTTGTGTGGAGTCTGGCCCCCCGCCGATGACAGCCCGCCCCGGATGCCCACCCGCCGAGTCGCCACATGCCCAGGCTTGAAATCAAGACTGCTGCCGACAAGACCGTCGTACCCTTTGACAAGCCCGAAATGTCGATCGGCCGCCAGGCCGGGAACGACATCGTGATCGAGGACATCAAGGCCTCGCGCAAACACTGCGTCATCCGCCACAACAAGGGCACGTTTCGCCTTCAGGACCTCAAGAGCCAGAACGGCACCTGGATGGGCCAGAATCGGGTCGACGAGGCCATCATCGCCCTCGGCGACACGCTGCGCATCGGCACGACGTTCATCCGCTTGCTGCCCGACGTGGTCGAAGCCGACGATGGGCCGATCCCCACGGCCCGCATCGTGATCGAGGAGAACGAGGACCTTCCGCCCTCGTCACCCGATCGCCATGCCGTCGCCACCACCCTCGCCGTGCGGCAAGTCGGAGCCGGGCCGCTTTCGAAGCAACTTGCCCCGCTCATGCTGGCCTGCGTCAACGTGCCCGTTGCGCCGGGCGCGCCGAACGTGCTCGCCGACGTCGGCCTGCTCAATCGCAAGAGCCAGCCCATCGCCATCGACAAGGCCAACAAGGGCCGCCCGTCGGAAGCCCTCGAGGCATTCCGACAACTCCTCTTCGTCGCGATTCGCACCCGCGCAACCGACATCCACATCGAGCCCAAGCCCGATGTCTATACCCTGCGCTTCCGCATCGACGGCATGCTGCACTCGGTCGGCGAGGTGACTTCCAAGGTCGGCGTGGCCATGCTGAACGTGGTCAAGATTCTCTGCCAGGCCGACATCGCTAAGCGCAGCGTCGTGCAGGAGGGCAACTTTGCCATCGAGCTGCCCAGCCGCCGCGTCGATATGCGCGTCAACATGACGCCGACCGTGCACGGACAGAAACTCGCCCTGCGATTCCTCGATCGATCGAGCGTGCCCGATCAGTTCGAAAATCTCGGCATGGAACTCGATTCGGTCGCCGAACTGCGGCGCGTCTGCTCACAGGACGCCGGGCTGGTCATCATCGCCGGCCCCACCGGCAGCGGAAAGACGACCACGCTTTACACCGCCCTGAAGACCGTCGACGCACAAAGCCGCAACATTGTCACCATCGAAGACCCGGTCGAATACGAACTGCCCAACGCGACGCAGATATCCATCGATCCGCAGCACGGGCTGACCTTTGCATCCGTGCTTTCGTCGATCCTGCGACAAGATCCCGATGTCATTCTCGTCGGCGAGATTCGCGACCAGGAAACCGCCAAGATGGCCATGCAAGCCGCCATGACCGGTCACCTGGTGCTGACCACGGTGCACGCCCGCGATTCGATCGGCACCATCTTCCGTCTGCTCGACCTCGGCGTGGAGCCCTTCCTCATCGCCAACAGCGTCACGCTGTGCATCACGCAGCGGCTCATCCGCGTGCTTTGTCCCGATTGCAAGCGCCCGTTTCGCCCGGACGCGAAGATGGTGCGCGAGTTGAAACTGGAGGACCGGCCGCACGGGAAGTTCTTCACGGCCGTGGGCTGCAAGCGATGCATGGACATGGGCTTCCGCGGCCGGATGGCGCTGTTCGAGATTCTTGCGTTCAACCCGCAACTGCGCGACGTGATTCTGACCCAGCCCACCATCGCGGACATCCGCCGCGCCGCCGGCGAATGGATGTTCCGCTCGCTCTACGACGCCGGCGTGCGCAAGATCATCGAAGGCGTGACCACGATCGAGGAAGTGCAGAAAATCGTGGCGACGATGTAGCAACCGAGACCGACCGCAATTCGAGATAAATGTCGCGAATGGATCAGAGCCGGCCTGTCCTCAGGCCGGTGTCGCGCGGGGACCGTTCGAAAAAAGAACGTTCTGGTGATTCCACCGGCATGCGGATATGTCGGTTCTGCCTACAGATTCATCTGAACACTGGCCAGCCCGGTCGGCACGTCGTCGCAGAAGTCGAAAATCTTGTCCAGCCCCGTGACGAGGAAGACACCCCAGACACTTGTATTGATGGCACAGAGCTTGAGTTTTCCGGGCTTGGGGGCGTGAACCAGGGTCTTTCGCAACTTCAGCAACTTCGCGATGTTGGAGGAATTGAGATAACTCACGCCGGAAAAATCCAGAACCACGTCGACCTGATTGCGCTTCTGCACCAGGTCCGAAAGTGCGTTCAGATCGTCCGAAAATTGCGGATCGTCCTGAAGATCGCCTAGGATGATGTTGTCCGACCAGTCCTTGATCGCCATGCGCATCGCCCGTGTTGTGTATGGTCTGATTGAATATCGAGGCTTTGACGATACGGTTGTACGGCCCGACTGTCAATCGGCTCATTAAGGCCTGATGCGGCTGCTCCGCCTTGACCGTGGCCGCGTTGCGTTTCTAATATCTGCGTTCCTATTGGCTTACGGCGTGGGCGGGCAGGGGAAAGCGGCAAGACGTGGCGGATCTGATTTCGGGCTACAACATCAAGGAAAAGCTCGGCATCGGCGCGCGCTCCCAGATTTACCAGGTCAACAAACCGGACTCCGAAGAGGTCTTCGCCCTCAAGCGCGTGGTCCGCGATGAAAACGAGGACACCCGCTTCCTCGACCAGGCCATCACCGAATTCGAAGTCTCATCGAAATTCGAGCATCCGACCCTGCGACGCTCCCTCGAGTTGAAGCGCATCCGCAAGTGGATGAAGCTGGCCGAAGTCCATGTCATCATGGAATTCGTCAACGGCGTCACCTTGGAGAAGCGCCGCCCCGAACGCATCGAAGACGCCATCAGCCTCTTCATCAAGCTCGCCGAGGGCCTCGATGTCATCCACAAGGCCGGCTATGTCCACGCCGACATCAAGCCCAACAACATCATGCTGACCGACAACGGGCCCAAGATCATCGACTTCGGCCAGAGCTGCCCCATCGGCTTCCGAAAGCCGCGCATCCAGGGCACGCCCGACTACATCGCCCCCGAGCAGGTCAAGCGCCAGCATCTCACCGCACAGACCGACGTCTATAACCTGGGAGCCACGCTCTACTGGGCCCTGACCGGTCAGACGTTCCCGACCCTGATTTCCCGCAAGGGCAAGTCGGACGAGTTCACCGTCGCCACCGGCGCGGGAACGCCCAGCCCCCAGCAGATCAACCACGCCATTCCCGCCGTGCTGTCGCGATTGGTGATGGAATCGTGCGCCTATCGCCGAAGCGACCGGCCCAACGACATGCGCGAAGTCATCAAGCGACTGGAAATGGCCCAGCACGTCCTGCAGAAACGCAGCGCCGGCGAAATCGCGGAAGCCGAGGCGGCCGACGCGGTCCCCACCCCTTCGGCCGCGCCGACCAGCGTCCCCGCACGCCAACTCGATGACCATTATGATTACTCCGCCCTGCTCGAGATCGAGGGCGAATCCCACGGGAGCGATGCCAAGTGACGTTTATCGCACCGCCATTCAGCCCGACCGACGCCATCGCCTCGTTTCGGCGGGCCGCTCAATTCAACCGGGAAGACCCCTGCCGCGACGGCTCGATCCTGCGCCTGCCGGGCTACGGCCAGGCCGTGATGACGGGCGATCTGCACGGGCACATGAAGAACTTTGACAAACTGACGCGATACGCCATGCTCGATCGCGTCGCAGCTCGGCACGTCATCCTGCACGAGATGGTTCACTGCGAAACCGGCGAGCGGGCCGTAGACCATTCGCACGAACTGCTCCTCCAGGCCGCCCAGTACAAATGCACCTACCCCGACCAGGTGCACTTCCTGCAGTCGAATCACGAACTGGCCCAATTCACCGGATACCCCATCGCCAAGAACGGCCGCGCGGTCATCGACGACTACAACAACTCCGTCGAATTCGCATACGGCTCCGACATCGTCGACGAAGCCCTCGCGGCCATGAACGAGTTCATCTCGACCTTCCCGATCGCCATCCGCACCGAGAATCGGATCTGGATGTCGCACTCGCTGCCCAACCGGCGCGATATGGAGGGTTTCGACTTCTCCGTGTTTGACCGCGAACTGACGCCGCAGGACATTCGCGAGGACGGGCCGGTCTTCCGCCTCGTCTGGGGTCGCAATCACACCAAAGAGCAGTTGGACGAAATCGCCGCCAGACTCGACGTGGACATCTTCATCACGGGTCATCAGCCGCAGGAGCAGGGCTTCGACCTGCGATTCGAGCGGCTCCTCATCCTGGCCAGCGATCACAACCACGGAACGTTTCTGCCGTTCGATCTGTCACGGAAGCAGACCGTAGACGATCTGATTGCCAACATCCGCAAGTTCGTGGCGGTTGAATAGATGTGGGATTGAGGATGCGGGATCTGAGATAAGAGATTATGAAGTCTGCGATTTGAGGCGAAGTTCGGTATCCGATACCCAAATCTCAGATCTCACATTCCACTTCTTACATCGCACATCCGACATCCAACATCCAATATCCCCCAAAGCACGGCCGTGACGGACCAACAGGCCGTCACGGCCGCGTAAGCAAGCGCCGCGGCCCCTTTCCCCCGGATGCCACGCGACGCTTGGTTGAAAAACCGGGTCCGGCGTCGTTCCCTCCGGAAAGCACAGTCCGGCATAGACAGATGTATGCCGCGGTTCTTCCTTCGACGCCGAACCCGAATGTCAGGGCGACCCGTGCTCCTCCTGCATGGGGTCGCCGTGGACCCGTTGAAGCGCCCCCCAGGGCCGCGAGGCGGCGTCATCACGACGCCCGTCTCACTCCCACCCCACCCCGCCGGGCGCCGTGCGCGGCGCCTCGCGAACGCTTCCGAGTCGGTTGTCCGTCCCCTCTATATTCCTCACTCCACCTGATCCGGCCTGCACTCACCCCGGTATCAATACAGCCGAATGTCGCTTTGAATCCAAACCGGACCGCACCCGGCCATTTCGTCCGCGCGCGAACGCCGCGCGCGGGTGCCGAAGCCTTCCTTCTCACTCCTCATTCGTGTTGTGAACTCGAGTCCGGTCGGTCGCGTTCTTCGCCGCGCTTTCGCGCTTCAGCCCGTGCGACCGATCTTGGACAGACGTGCGAGGTCGATCCGGCCGGCCGGCCTGATTCAGCGATTGTCAGGAACGCGTGATGCCGCGTCAGAGTTCCCTTGAGCCGGAGGGTTCAACCGCGAACGGATTCAACCCTCTGTGCAATCATTCCCGGCCGCTGTGCAAAGGCAAGCGCCTGCGAAAAAATATTATTTGCCGTGGTTGGCCCCTATTGCCGCTGGTTGCGGAACGACGCCCCGGGCGCATCCACCCGGTTGGTCTTGCGATTCCAGATGAGCTTGGGGCCGGTCATCGTGTTGAACGTCTGGCCCGCCTCGTCCTGATCGAAGATCTGGGCCGGCGTGCCGATTAGCGTAACCTCCTGCGTGTCATTGACATAGGTCAATTCGTCGCCGATCAGGCTTTTCCCCGAATCCTGCAAATGCACGCCGCCCTTCGAGATCAGCCGCTGCAGATCGGTCGCACGCACCGCATTCTCTCCGCCGATCGACACATCCTTCGGCGCCGAACGTCCGCCGGCCGTCTGTCCGCTCAGAAACTCGATGATGAGATGCTCGCAGGCCAGCGACGCCCGGCGCCCGCGCGACAGACGCACCATCTTCTCGTCGAGTTGCATCGCCTCAGCCAGTTCCTTCTGCATGACCATCTGCTGGCCGCTGCGATGCACCATCTGAACGGTGTGGTCGAAGGCGACCGTGCTTTGGTCGACAAAAAACTTCATCGAGTTGGCCCACGTGATGGCGGTCTGGCTCGGGCCGTCGCGGCTCATGGTGCTCATGAGCGGGGCCGGCCCGCCCGATGAAGACGCCAGTCTCGCCGGGCTGGATGTGTCAAACTGGTAGTCCTCGATCAGCAGCGTGCCCTTCGACGGCACCCACATCTCTTCACGGCGAAGATCCGCGGCGATCTGCTCGCCGTCGATCCGCAGTCGGGACAGCAAACGGCCCGGCGTGTCGGGCGTCTGCGTCGGCGCGTAGTTGCTGGTGATCGCCACCGCATGGCCATCGGCCACGACAGAGGCCGGTCGCTTGCGCTTGGTCGCCGGCAGCACGCGATCATCCGACGTAATACTGCCGCGATCATTCATGATGTCGCCGAGACCCCAATAGCGGTGCTTCCCTTCCGACGTCCTCTCATCAGGCGGCGCCGGCATGAAGCGCACCGTCAATTTGTCGCAGTCAAGCGCGAACGTATCGGTCAGGCTGTGAACGCCCCCGGCAAAGACGCCGTAGTCCTGGCCCAGTTCCATGACCATGCGGCCTTCCCACGTGGTCTTGACCGTGGTCGGACGCTGCAACTTGCGACCGCTGAGATCCTGCCGTGTGACCATCCAGCTCTTGCCCGGGCCGGGCACGTAAATCGATTCCTTCACGGCATCAATCTCGACGCGATGACCATGCACGGCAAAATCGTCGTATCGAACGCGGGCCAGCACCGACGGATCGCTGCTGACGATGATCGCAGTGGCCAGCTTGTTGTCATCCTGCATCGTCGCGCTGAGCGTCTCACACCGCGAAATCTTCAAATTGGAATTCGGATCCTGCACGAGCACGTCGCCGACCGCGTCGAGCCGTTCGATGGCCAGACGCGAATCGCCGCGGGCGGATTGGTTGAGCAGCACGTGCATCTTCGAGGCCGAAAACTCCAGCGTCCCCTGCAGGGCCTTCACGTTGCCCACGGCGTTGGCCACCCGGGCCACGCTCTTGCCCTCGGGCGTCAGCGTCATTTGCACTTCCAGTCGGTCGGCCGAGATGTAGTCCTTCTCGCTGGACAGCCGCACGTCTTTCACCACATCGATGTGATCGATGCGGGCCGCAACATCGCCGTCGTCCGCGCCTTCGCCGAAGGTGACGGCGAGTTCGTCGCCGTTGACCTTATGCTTGCCCTGGGTGACGCTCACGTCGCCGTGGAACCAGGCGCGGCGGAGGAACTCACGACGCTTGCGTTCGGCCCGACCGGTGGAAGGATCGATTCGCTCCACCTCGCGCGAGCCGATGTCGATGTCCACGCCGCGGGCCCAGCGAATATCGACCGGGTCGCGCGGTTTGGAGGGTCGCGATGAATTCGCCGTCGGCGTGCCCGATGACCCGCCACCGGGGAATAACTCGTCTCCCTCGTCCGCCGCGCCGGTACGGCTGTCGGTCATGGCGCCGGGCCCGTCAACGCGAGCCAGCCCGCGCTTCTGGTCAAAGAAGACCTCGCGACCCTTGAGCCGCCGCGCGGCCGACACGCCCAGATCAGCAGGCGCCTCGTCGGTGCCGGAAAGCCACACTTGTCGCCGTTCATGGCGATAAACCAACTGGCTGCAGACCGCATTGCCCCGCTCGCTGGTGACGCGCACCGGCGCGCCGTTCGCAATGGCGTCAAAGCGCTCGCCGGTCTGCAGTTCGGCGTCGACCTGAATCGGCCGCAACTCGAGCGGGCCATTCCAAGACAGCGTCAGTCGTGTATTGTCGTCGGTGAGTTCATCCTCGGCGGGCGGGCCGGCCGCATTGAGCGAACCAGGCTGACCGGCGTCGCGGGGACGCTCGGTCGAGGCCAGCCCCTTCTGCTTTTGGCCAAAGTCGAAGTTGACCTCGAGCCGATCGGCCTCGAGTTTTCCGATCGTCTTCATGCCGTCGTTCTGTTCGATCACGACGTTGCCGGTGAAGACTGCGCGATAGGTGTCGATTTTCTTCTTGCCGCGCTGACCGGACACGATGTCCGATGGTTGTGTGGTCACCCCGGCCGCCGCGAGTCGCACCTCGGACTGCATCATCGACGCATCGGCCGCGAATTCATCCGGCGTCCGCGTGGGGCGATCCGGCGTCGGGGCAGCCTCGCCGTCAGGCGGCGCCTTCGCATCGACGACAGCCGCCTCGATGCGAATCTCCTCAGCGGCGTCATCGGCGCTGACCGCGTCCAGCGTCATCGGAGCGTTGGCCTGCGCCGGCTCAAGGGCCACGTTCACAGCCGCCGCAGCGCCGGCCCCAGGGGCACGCTTGCTTCGCTCTGATCCCGGCAGGCCGAAGTCAATCATCCGCCCGCCGCGGCGCAGCTTCATCAGCCCGCCCTGCTTGAATTTCAGGCTATCCACACGATTGTCAACCTGATTCCATTGCAATGTCAGCCCGGCCACGCGTTCGATCCGTGCATCCGCGCTGTCGATCAGGATCGTGCTGTCGCTGGACAGTTCGGCGAGGTCCATGTCGAACCGCGCCTCGTCCAGCCAGATGCGAATCAGTTGATCGGGATGGGCATCCGCCGCCGCCATGTCCGGATGGGCCTCGCGCCAGTCCAGCGTCGTGCGGTCCATCACGACTTGCACGTTGCCCTTCACGAACCCGCGCTTGGGATCCATGCCGCCGCTGGCGTTCTTCTGCACGTCCACCTCCGACTCATCGGCGCGGATGAACGTGATCTGGCCCTTGGGCGTGTAGATCTCGATGTTGAGTTTGACGACGCGGAACTTGCTTTCGGTGACCGGCTCCCACTTCTCGGCCTCGAAGACGTACTTGAGGCGGTTGGTCACTTCGTCATAGACGCGAAAGCGCGTGTTGTCGCCGGGGCTGAATGGAATGTTGCCCTGAGTGATGGTGTTCGCGGACTGGCTCGTAGGCTGCTGAATGAAGCGATGAATGTCCTCGCGCACCTGCGGGTCGGACTGGACCGTGGCCGCCGGCTCGTGTTCGGCCAGGACGTAATACGCCCCGAGAACAACGACAAGCGTCAACGCAGCCAGAATGATTCGCTTCGCCATCTTGTCTCATCCGCCCGAAGCGCTGGCCTTGGCCCGCACGGACCAGGGCTTCATCGCATCGGACCACCAGTTGTTGTATCGCATGAGGCGTTCAATTGCTTCGTGAACTGCGCCGTGTCCGCCCATGCGCCGGGTGACATACTTCGCCGCACGCTTGACCGCCGCGACCGCATTCCCCGGCGCGATCGCGTATCCGCACCGCCGCATCGGTTCGAGATCGAGCAAGTCGTCCCCCATGAATGCCGTCTCGATGTCGGTGACACCCATCTCTTTCGTCAACGCCTCGAAGACCGGCACCTTGTCCAAAACCGCCATGTGAACGTGGGAGACCCCCAGATCTCGCGCACGCGTGGTGACCGCCGGCGAGGTCCGTCCGCTCACGATGGCGGCCAACCCGCCGCTGCGCTGCCAAAGGCGAATGGCCCCCCCATCCTGCACGTAGAATGGCTTCTCAATGTTCCCGGCCGCCTCATACGGCAGGCTGCCGTCGGTCATCACGCCATCCACATCCAGTATGAGCAGGCGTATCGGAGTCAAAACGATCCGGCTCCTGGCGCGTCACGACTCGAAACTGTTCGCCGCGGCGACCTGCGTTCGTAACCTGAGTATTCAGGCGGGTTTGCATCGCACGATTTCAACAGTGAATGTCGCGCGGCCTCCCCGGGGATGGCGGCATTTTAGGCGAGAGAACCCCCGCTCACAACCGAATCGCCGGCGGCATCACGACAGCGCGGCGTCGAGATCCGACCGCAGATCTTCCACCGATTCGAGCCCGATGGAGAGGCGGATGATCCACTTACGCCCGCCGCGATCAAAGTCGGGCACCTCGACGGGAATGGCGAGGCTCTCATAGCCGCCCCAACTGACCGCAATGCAGAAATACTTGAGCGCATCGACGACCGCAAAGGCGCGTTCGCGCGAGGGGTCGGCCAGTTCAAAACTCAACAGGCCGCAGGTGCCGCGCATCTGCCGTCGGCCCAGTTCGAATTGCGGATGCGACGGAAGACCCGGATGGTGCACGCGTTTCACACGCTTGTCGCTTTCCAGCCACCGCGCGATGGCCAGGGCGTTGTCCCGATGACGCTCGAGCCGGACGGGCAGGCTTCGCAATCCGCGGAGCATGAGCCACGCCGCGAAGGGATCGCAGACCGCGCCGAGCAATTCGCCCTCGGCGCGCGACATCGCGGCCATCCGCGCATTCGAACCGGCAACCAGCCCGGCCACGACGTCGCTGTGGCCGCCGATGTACTTGGTCGCCGTGTGACAGACGAGGTCGATTCCAATGGAAATCGGATTCTGAAAGTACGGCGTGCAGTACGAATTATCGATGATCGTCGCGATATCCCGCGACTTGGCCAGCTCCGCGACGCCGGCGATGTCCTGCAGGTCGTACGTCAGGCTCGACGGAGATTCGATGTAGATCAGTTTCGTGTTGGGCCGCAGGGCCGCGCGGAAATGATCGACCTCGGTGCCGCGAACAAACGTCGTCTCGATTCCGAAGCGCGGCAGGTATTGCGTGAAGAATGACCGCGTCGGTCCATAAACCATCTCGATGGTCACGATGTGATCGCCCGCCCGAACACATGAAAGGACGGCCCCCGATATCGCCGCCATGCCGGACCCGAAGGCCCGGGCCGACTCCGCCTTTTCCAGCATGGCGATTTTCTGTTCGAGAATGCTGGTGGTCGGGTTCGAGACGCGCGTATAATCAAACCGCACGCTTTCGCCGGGTCTGGCCGAACCGCGAGTGGCAAACGCCTCGCAGTCGGGAAAGGTGAACGTGGAGTTCTGAAAAAGCGGCGGCGCGGCCGCGCCGTGGAGTTTGTGACGCTCCTCGGCGTGATGCATGATGATGGTGTCCGGGCCGGGACTCGTGTCGGGTTTCATGGGTGCCGCGTCCTTTCAGATCGGGAGCATCATAATTCAGGGTTGACTCAACGACGACACGCCGGAGCACACCGGAATACAATGTGTCCGGCTATGCGATCCGGCACAGTCAAGACGGGTTCATTGCACATGATCGTTGAGTGCCCCCACTGCCTAACGACTGTCAGTTGGCTCAAAGCCTGTCCGGCATTCGTGCCAAGGGGAAAGATCGTCTGCGGACGGTGCCGTTCAACCCTCGGCGCAAGTCGCGGCGCGTTTTCCCATCGGCTGTTTGGACTGGGCCTGTTTTCCTTATTGATATCAAATGCTGTCTCGCGCATCTCGGGGACATTCCCAATGATCGAGAACATTGCCGTAGCCGGCGTATTCCTGTCGTTCGGCGTCATGATGCTCGGTTTCATGGGATATGGACAGCTGTGCGTGATTCGCGCTGCCGGACGATTCTGCCATTCCTGCGGATACGACCTGAACACCAACGCGTCGGGCATCTGTCCGGAGTGTGGGCAGGCGGCGCCGGTGCCGATCGATTGGGAGCAATTTCAGGACGAACCGCTCCCGCCCGAACTGGTGCCGAAGCCCGCACCGCCGCCCGCTGAATTCGAGTTGAACATTCCAGCCAGTCTGGTCGACCCGAGTCTGACTGACCCACCCCGAGACGTCGCGTGATTCTTCTGATCGATAACTACGACTCCTTCACCTACAACCTCGTGCAACTCATCGGCGGGATCGGGCGCGAGCGCGCCGACCTGTGGCACGAACTCATCGTCGTTCGCAACGACCGTGCCGACGTCGCCCAACTCGAATTGATGAATCCCGATTTCCTCATCGTCTCGCCCGGCCCCTGCACGCCGAACGAGGCCGGCATCAGCAATGCGGCGATTCGGCATTTCCACGATCGCATTCCCATCCTCGGCGTCTGCCTCGGTCATCAGTGCATCGCCGAGGTCTTCGGCGCGCGCGTCGAACGCGCCGGCCGCGTTATGCATGGCAAGACCAGCGAGGTGTTTCACGACGGTCGCACGATCTTCGAATCGGTGCCCAATCCGTTCACTGCCATGCGATACCATTCGCTTCACGTCCCGAAAGCGAGTCTGCCCGCCGATTGGGCGATCAGCGCCTGGACGGAGAAGGGAGGCGAGAGCGGATCTTCGCACGCTCGCACGGGCAGACAAGCTGCCAGTGGCACTCTGGACGACGCCGTCTTTTATGAGTGCATGGCAATACGGCATGCCACTGCGCCGACCGAGGGCGTGCAGTTTCACCCCGAGAGTTTCCTGACGCCCGACGGCAAGCAACTGATGACAAACTTCCTGGCGCAGTCAGGCAGGCTCAGAACCCACCACGCAAGTGGTGGCCAAAGCGGCGCAAACGCTCATTGACGAATGCACGCGACACGCCACTTCCCGGGGCCCGCACTCCTATCCGGCCTTCGGATAGACTGCCCGCATGTTTCAGAACCGATCGGTCTTGATCACCGGCGCATCCAGCGGCATCGGCGCATCGCTGGCCCGCCGGTTCGCCCGCGAGGGCGCGCGACTCATCCTCGTCGCCCGCCGCGCCGACAGGCTGGCCCAACTCGCCCAGGAACTCTCCGCCCCGCAGCGACCGGTCTTCATCACCGTGGCCGACTTGACAACCGAAGAGGGCTTTCAGCGCGTGCTCCGCACGATCGCCGAGCGCGAGGGTGGCGTCGATGTGCTGGTGAACAACGCCGGCATCGGCGAGTACGGCCCCTTCAGCGGCAAGACCCATGAGACCGACGCACGCATGATGCACCTGAACATGGACGTGCTGGTGCGCCTGACGCACGTCGTGCTGCCGGCCATGCTCGAGCGGCGATGCGGCTGGATCATGAACATTGCCAGCATGGCCTCGTTTCAGCCGTGCCCCTACATGGGCGTGTACGGCGCGACAAAGGCATTCGTCTTGAATCACTCGATGGCCCTGCGCGAGGAATTGCGCGGCACCGGAGTGACGGTTACCGCGGTCTGCCCGGCCGGCGTCAAAACCGAATTCTTCGATCGCGGCGGATTCGACGACCGTCGCGACCAGTTCCTGAGCATCGCCTGCACATCGGATTTCGTGGCCGAGAAGGCGATCCAGGCCCTGCGAATGAAGAAGGCCTACGTCATTCCCGGCGTGAAGAACGTGCTGACCGTCCTTATCCAGCGCTTCGTGCCGCTCACAACAGTCACGCGCGTCGCGGCGAAGATCCTCGGTCCCAATCCGCGAAAACAGCGAATGAAGTAATCGCGCGAGCGCAGCGCGTCTCCCTCTCCCTTGAGGGAGAGGGCTGGGGTGAGGGTGAAGAACGCGCGCCAACCATCCGATTGTGAGCGCTAGTGCCCGCTGGTAATCCTACGCCTTCGCCTTCCGCTTCTTCGCGATCCACTTCCGCAAGACGAACAACGGCCGCGTGTTGAGCACATCCTCCGGCGTCAACCAGCCGCGCCGGGCCGTGGCGATGCCAAAGCGCATCTGCTCCATCTGAATCGGCGCATGCGAATCGGTGTCGATCGAGATCATCACCCCGGCATCCTTCGCCATGCGCACGTGCAGGTCCTTCAAATCCAGCCGCTGCCACGAGCAATTCAATTCCAAGGCCGTGTGCGTTTCGGCCGCGTGCTTGATGACCTCCTCCATGTCGAGGTCCATCGGCTCACGCTTGTTGATGAGCCGCGCCGTGGGGTGACCCATGATGGTGACGTAGGGGTTGTCCATCGCCTTGAGCAGCCGCGTCGTGATCTTCTTGCGATCCTGCTTCATGCCGGCATGAATGCTGGCCACGACAATGTCGCATGCCGCGAGAATCTGATCCGGATAATCGAGCGAGCCGTCGGCCAGAATGTCGCACTCGCAGCCCACCAGAATCGACACCGCGTCATGCTTCTTGTTCAACTCGCGCAGTTTCTCAATCTGCCGCCACATGCGATCAATCGTGAGCCCATTGGCAATCGCGCTGCTCTTGCTGTGATCGGTGATGGCGATGTACTCGTAGCCCAGCGTATGCGCGGCGCGGGCCATGGCCTCGGCGTCGACCGTGCCGTCGCTGGCCGTGGTGTGCATGTGCAGATCGCCGCGGATGTCGGCGCGCTCGATGAGTTTGAGCGCCGGATCGGCGTCAAACTCCCCGCGATCCTCGCGCATCTCCGGCGGGAAAAACGGCACACCCAGCTTCTTGTAGATCGACGCCTCGGTCTTGCCGGCCAGCATCGTGTCGCCGTCGAAGAGCCCCCACTCATTGAGTTTCCACTTCTTCTTGACCGCGCGCTCGCGCAGCTTGACGTTGTGTTCCTTGCTGCCGGTGAAGTACTGCAACGCAGCGCCGAAACTCTCGGCCGGCACCACGCGCAGATCGATCTGAATCTCCGCGCCATCGGACCGCTCGACGATGACCGACCCCTTGGTGTCGCCGCGGGCCAGCACCCGCTTGACCGGCGGCAGCGCCGTGAAGGCCTGAATCACCTTCGCACCGTTGGCCGCCTCGCACAGAATGTCGATGTCGCCGATGGTCTCGCATCCCCGGCGCAGGCTGCCGGCGACATCGGCCTGCTTCACCCCCTTGATGCCGCGCACGGCGGTCAGCATTTCCTCGGCGATCGGCACGGCCATGCCCAGCGGCGTCCGCCCGCCGGCCTTTTCGTTGAATTGAATGCCCGCGAGAATCTGGTCAATTGTCTTTTCGCCCAGCCCCTTGGGCATGGGCTTCTCGCCGCTCTTGAAGGCGTTCAGCAGCGGAATCAGCGTCTCCAGGCTCTCGACGCCGTGCTCCTTCCAGAAAAGCGCTGCCTTCTTCGGCCCCAGCCCCGGTATCTTCAGCAGGGCCGTCAAACCAGCCGGCACCTTCGCCTTCAACTCCTCGTGCAGATCGATGCGTCCATCCTTGAGGTACTGACTCACCTTCTCGAGCGTGCCCTTGCCGATGCCCGGCACCTCGGCGAGTTCGCCCGACGCCGCCATCGCGGCAATGTCGCGGGTCATGTCCTTGAACGCCCGCGCCGCCCGGCGGTAGGAGTTGACGCGGAAACTCTGCTCGCCGGTGATCTCCAGCAGATCGCCGATTTCATCGAACAGGGCGGAGAGTTTCTTGTTGTCGGACATCGGCCCGATTATCGAGCCGGACACCGAATTGGACAAGCGAACCCGGGGCTTGTGTGGCAACAACAGAACCCACCACGCCAGTGGTGGGCCGGCTAGACGCATGGCGTCCATCGCGCCTGTATGCAGACACCTCAGATTTGCAATCGTGGTTCGGAAAAAAAAGCCGTCGGATCAACTATCGGACAGAGCGACTGCGAACCCCGGCGCGCCGGCTTTTCGCGGGCGCCGACTTTGGCTTCGCTCTTCCGGCTTTGGCCGCGCGGGCGGAAGTGATTTTCTTCGAGCCGCCCTTGCTCGCGGGTTTGATGCATGACTCATACAACTCGACGTACGCCTTCACCGGCATCCGCCGAATCGCCTCGCCGACCACGTCCAGCGCCAGATCGTCCACCTTCTTGAACCGGACGCAGCACTTGCCCATGTCGAGTTTCTTGCCGGACTTCTTCCACGCGCTGCGAAACCAAGCGTCCTCGGTCGGGGAGGCGTAATTGCACAGATAGACCGACATGTAATTCTTCTGCGAGGCCAGCGCAGCGAACGGCAGGGCCTGCTTCGGATTGCAGTGATAACCCGCCGGGTAGAGGCTGTGCGGCACGCACCAGGTGATCATGCCGTAACTCATGTTCTCGATGTAATGCTTGTCGAGATTTTGGAGAATCACCTTTCGCACGGCCTCCAGCGCCGCTCGGCGATCGGCGGGCAACTCGGCCAGATACGCTTCAACAGTGGTCGCCTTCGATTGCATGCCGCGTGGCCTCCGCGCTATTTGCGACTGGTTTTCTTCCGTGCCGCGGCGCCGGCCTTCCTGGCGGGTCGCCGATTGCCCGGTTTCGCGCCGGATGCCGCCTTCGCCGCATCCCGCTGTGCCTTCCGCGCCGCCGCGGCCTGGTTCATCGACAGCAGCGCCTTCTCGTAGTGATCGATGTAGGCCTTCGCCGGCGAGCGGCGCACGGCCTCGCCAATCAGTTCCAGCGGCAGATCGTCGAGCGTCTTGAACCGAATGCAGGCCTTGCCCATGTCCAGTTTCTTGCCGGTCTTGGCCCATTCCGATTGAAACCAGGAGAACTGCGCCATGTTGCCGTAAAGCGACATCAGCCCGAGCGACATGTGGTTCTTCTGCGACGCCAGACTCGCGAACGGCAGCGGCATCTTCGGATCGCAGTGGTAGCCCGCCGGATACACGCTATGCGGTATGAAATAGCCGATCATGCCATAGGTCATCCCCTCGGCATAATCCTTGTCGAGGTTGTCCAGAATCACTTTGCGCACAGCCTCCAGCGCCGCGCGGCGATCGGGTGGCAGTTCAGCCAGATACGCTTTCACGGTCGTGGCTTTCGATAGCATGTCGCTTAGTCTACCTATTGTGGCACTGGTTTCAAAACATACATCGGGTGATTCCCGCAAGGCCCGGCCCTGAACGCCGTTAAACGTATCCATGCCCCGCTCACGAAAACTGCTGCTTGCCTTTACCATCGCCATGGTCGCCGGCTCCACCGGCTGGACCACCTGGCAGGGCCTCCGCCTGCGGACCGACTGGTACCATCGCAAAGTCGTGGCCGACCTCACGGAGTTCTTCGAGCTGCCCTGCCACGTGGGCACAATCGAACCCCGCACTTTCTCCAGTCGCGCCTTCAACGACATCACCGTCCACCTGCCCGACCGGGCCGATGCCGCGCCGGTGTTCTCCTGCTCGCAGGCCATCTGGACCCAGCGGCGTCAAGACGGACACCCAGCCAACGAACTGGAACTGCACCGCGGTCTGATCAATCTGGGCGCCGAGGGGTGGCAACTCTCCGACTATTCGCAGATCCTGCAATCGGGATTGGGCCACGACTTCAGCGACCTGCATCTGGCGCGGGTCGGCCTCGCCGACTTTGAACTGGCTTTTCGAAAGGGACTCTTCGGCATCCGCTGTCGCGACGCACACGGCGAGATCACCTTCCCGTCGGAGCGCGAGGGCATCGCCCGTCTCACCGCCTACGAATTCAACGGACACCGCGTCACCGAGGGCGTTCGAATCAACGCGCGCTTCGAGCCCAAGAAGGGTGTCCGGATGCACGAGGTGTATCTCGACATGCCGGAAATTCCCCTCGGCCAGGTCGGCCTGACCATGGCCGGCGGCGGCGCAATCACCAGGGGCCGCTTTGCCGGTCGCGTCGAGTATCAGGCCGACGACGGCAACGGGGAATCGGCGGTCTGGCTGCGCGGCGAATTGAATGATGCCGAATTGTCTGAACTCTCGAATGGCTTCTCGCTCGGACCGCTCGCCGGTCGCATTTCCATCGATGTGACCGGCGCACGAATCTCACACTCGCTGCTCACCCATCTGCGCGGTCGGGGACGGATCGACAATCTCACGCTGGAATCGCTCGGACGCATCCTGAACCGCCCCCACCTCGCGGGCGAGGCACACCTCAACGTGCTGTGGGCCGACTTCGCGCTGGGCCACATCAACGAGTTGTCACTTTCCGGCCTGCTCCGCAATGTCTCCCTCGCCGACATGCTCGAACCCCTCGGCGAAGGCACAGCGACCGGCAATCTCGCCATGCGGGTGCGCTCGCTGCGGATCGCGAACGATCGCATCGAGTCGGCCGACATCGAGATCACCGCGCAGCCGCCGGACGGTGCGTCGGGCACGATAGACCGCGGCGTCATCCTGGGCGCGGCGAAGAAAGTCGCCGGTTTCGACTGGCCCACCTGGCTGCCGCAGTCGATGCTTCCAGACAAAATAGAATATGTCGATTTCGGCGTGCGCCTGCTCGTTCGCGACAACCAACTGCGCGTCCTCGGCACCCATGGCGACGGTGACCGGACGATTCTCACCCTCAAGGTGCTTGGCCGCGCATTCGGTCTCGTGAAACAGAATGACGTATTGATCGACCTGACACCCTGGATCGAACAGGGCCTCGCCCGCGCTCGAGCCTACGATCCAAGCCAGATGCGCGACTGGATCGAGCGCCATAAGACGGCGCCACCGGCGAAGGACTAACGCGAGAGGCCGAGTGCCCTGTCGACGCCGGGCTACCGGCAAAAGCCCTTCAGCCGCTTCGCCACCAGGCGATCACAATCTTCGCGCGATCTGGGATTGATCGCCTTGAAGTCGGCGTGGTGATTGTTCTGAAAATCGACAATCACCCATTGCCCCTCCCGATCGCACACCACGAAGTGAACCCCGCCCACGACAGCCTTGCCCGACGCGTCCTTGCCCATGAGGTAGTCGGCGTATAGCACATAGTCTGAATCGGTCCGGTGCGCCTTGACGTATTCACGAAAACCGCGGGCCATATCCCACAAGACCCTCTGCTCGTTCATGTTGCCTTTCACTGTCAGCTGCGGCCCCTCGGCCGAGGCAACGGCATTCATCAACTTGTCGTCATTGATCCACTTCGCCAAATCGGCTGCGCTTTCGCGACTCAACGCGTCCCCCGCATGGACCGGATAGATGACGAGGCTCGCCGTTGCCGCGGCCTTCTTGAAATCGACGCGCCGTGCCTGCATCGCCTCCTGTTCGGCCTTCTCCGGCAGGCCCGACCTCTCCGCCCAGTGCCGGGCAATCTTCCCCTCGTGTGCCGAGTCGCCGTGCGGATCGGTCAGTCCCAGCACGGGCCGCAACCGTTCCACCACCAACAGACAGCACTGCATGGGCTCCTTCGGTTTGATGCGCCGGAAGTCGGAATCCTTTCGAGTTTGAGCATCCTGCCAGGCAACTTCGCCCTTCCGATTCACAATGACCGCGCGCACTTCCTCGAAGCCCTTGGCGTGTGAGCCTTTGAAATCGGCAAACAGCGCGTAATCGGTCGCCGGCGGATTCGCCCGAACGAAATCGCCGAAAGCCGCAGCCATTTGCGTAAGATTCGCCTTGTCCGGTGGTGTGAATTCGGGCGCGTCGATCTCAAGATTCTTCATGCCGCCGCGCTCCAGCATCAGCGCGACCACATCGCCGACCTGCCGCATCGGCTTGCCAATCAACCCCGCCGAATAGACGGAAAGCGACGCATCGCGGCCGGCGGCCTTGAGCGCCTGCAGGCCTGGCGGATCGTCAGGCGGTGCATTCTGCACATGGGTGGATTGCGCCCTGACACAGCCAATGATGGCGCCCATCACGACGAGCACACATGCCGGCATTCGTAATTTGTTCAGCGGACTCATGACGATTCTCCATTAGCCAGACTTTTTGTATGTGTTCACTTACACATACACTAAGAAAAGAGCCGCGCAGGAACATTTCCTCTCGCGGCCGACGTTTACAACAGCACTTGCCCAATCTCCGCCATCAGCCGGCGGCGTTGCCGATCATTCAACAAACCCAGTTCCCGACCGATGTTCGCAACTGTGCCCAGGCCCACCAGGGCCCATGCGGCCAGCGCCGGATCCGGCAGCGAAGACGCGTTGCGATTCCCACGATGCGCCACGACCTGCTCGCGAACAAATCGCTGAAAGCGCTGATACATGCCCGCCAGTGCGGCCTGAATGTCGGGATCATCGGTCTCGCTCAGTCCGGCGAAGACGATCCGATAGTGCCCGAACTCGCCGTGATGGCTGGCCTCGTACTCAAGCAGTCTCTCCGCGCCCGATTTGCCCTTCTCGCCCTTGATCAGCAGGCGCTTCCAAACCGCGAGCGACAGATCGTACACATGCTCAATGGCCGCGATGAACATCGCCTTCTTGTCGGGCCAAAGTCGATACAGAATGTTCTCCTGGACTTTGCAGCGCTCGGCCAACTGCGACGTGGTCGTGCGTCGATAGCCCAGATCGGCAAACGCCTTCGCGACGATCGGCAGCAACTCGCGTCGCTTCTCGGCAATCTGACTGGGGCGGGCCATGCGGGTCGGATCCAACGATCACAGTTAAGTAAGTATCTGCATACATAATGACCCACGATCCCTCACTTGTCAAATTCACCCGCAAGCGAAGCTCGCCGTTCACAGCCTGATCTTGGCCTCCAGGGCTCGGATATTGCCCTAAGCAGTTCACCAGTCTGAGGTTACGAATGAGTACACCAAAGAAGACCCATGCGCCATCATCCATGAAAATCCCGGCGACCCTTGCAGAGTCGCTCGCCCCACACGCTCAACCACCCACCAGCCGATTTGCAAACCGCTGGATGTCCCGACCATCCACGACGCCGTCGTAGTTCATGTCGCCCTGCGCCGCGTTGCAGCCGGGGCAGTTTCCGGGGTTGATCAGCAGGCCGATCATCGGTGCGATGTCCTGCACCGTCACGCCGCCGTCGCCGTTGATGTCGCCGCGAGGGGCCGAGTAATTCATATTCAGATACAGCCACCCGCCGCCCGGCGTCGGATTGTAATCGCTCACCTTCAGCACGAAGACGTGCCCCGCCGTGACCGTATACTCCCAGATTCGCGACTGCAGATTGCCCGGCCAGGCGTCGTCATCGCAGACGTAGAAGCCGAAGTCGTCCGGCCCCATGCAGAATCCGACGCCGCCGTCGCCGCAGGGGTTCACGAACGCGGTCCCGTTGAAGAGCGCCAGCACCGTGTCGTAATCGCTTCCAAACGTGTCGATGGTCACCGTGCCGGTCGCGGAAGGGATGAAACTGTAGAATACGGAATTGCTGTTGCCGCTGGGATGGCCGCATGCGGTGACGCCGTTGGTGCCGTCCATCTCAAAACACTCGCCCGGGTTGGCGGTGGCCGTGGCCGTGTAAAGCGGCGGAAGGTTATAGACTCCCGGCGTATTCGGCAGCGGCGTGCGATTAACGCAGAGATCGTTGGCCGGCGGACCGTAGGTAAAACTGAGGTTGAGCGTCAGGTTGCCGCCGCCCTGCGCGGTATTGTAGTCCGAGACCTTGATCAGATAGGTGCCGCCCGGCGTGACCGACACGTTGCTCACCTGCGACTGCAGACCGCCATTGATGTCGTCGCTGCAGGCCAGTTGATTGTGAAAGAAGATGAGATTCGCCCCGACGTAAAAGTTGCAACCGTCCCACATCGACAGCACCGTGTCATAATTTGACCCAAACGTATTGACCGTGATCGTCCCAGCCGCCGGCGGGTCATACCGGAACCAGACGGAGTTGCTGACACCGTTGTTATTGAACTCGCAGGATTCGTCCGGCTCAAAATAGCCGGACGTCGTCGCACTGACCGTGTTGACGTTGCCCGTGTACGACGTGCCCGTGATGACGAGCGGATTGATGCACTCGTCATTCGACGGACCGAAGACCGTGATCGAGCGGTGCGCATTGACCAGGCCCCAGCCAAAGGTGGTGTCGTAGCCCGCGGGCGCGAGATCGGTCGCCCCGGATTTCATCGCCGTCTCAATGGTCGATGAACTCCACGTCGGATGCGCCGTCTTGACCAGCGCCGCGACAGACGCCGCATACGGCGAAGCGAATGAAGTGCCGTTGATCCAGGTGTAGTCAGTGTTTCCATACCCGGCCGAGCCTGTGCGGTCGGTGGTGCGGATGTCCGTCCCTGGGGCGGAGAAATCGAGACCCGTTCCAAACTGGCTGCTTCCGTTGAGCGCGCCGGCTTGGGTAAGGTTGGCCACCGAGTTGACCGTGTCGGCCGAACTTGGATAAGCAATCGTTGAAGTGCCGTTATTTCCGGCCGATGCGAAATGCACCTGGCCATTGTTGTAACCATTGAGGTAAGCAGCATCGATCGCGTTCGACTGAGCGCCATAGGCATTGCTGTTGTTGGTGATCTGAATGCCGTTGTTAACCGCCCAATTGAGGGCGTTGACCGTCCAGGTGTTGCTTGCATTCCAACTCGTACTGCAGACCGGCGTGACGGCGACCATGCATCGCGCCGACACAACACGGCAGCTTGGCGCCAGACCGACGACGCCAAGCGTGTTGTTGAAACTGGCCGAGACGCATCCCGCAACGGCCGTGCCGTGGTTGTCGCATGCGTTCACTGGGCCGCCGCCGGCAACGCCATCGGCCTCACCGCCCGTAAAATCGCGGCCTGCACTTTGATTGAGGTCGGGGTGATTCTGCTGCACGCCGTTGTCAATGACCAGCACGCGGACCGACGAAACACCAGTTGTGACGTTCCAGGCCTCCACGCCATCCATGTCGATGTTGTTCGTGCCGGCCGTACCGTTGTAGGTCGCACCGGTGTTGCGAATACCCCACAGATTCGACATCTCGGGGTCATCGGGAATGATGTCATTGCGACCCGAGAAGAACAGTTCAGGCTCCGCCCAATCAACACGCGTGTCGAGCGAGAGGCGATTGGCCGCAGTAAGCACGTCAAACCCGTTGCGAGCCGCGCTTGATAGACGATATGCATGTCGCAGCCCGCCGAATTCGCGCTCCTTGATTGGAAAGTCGGGCGTCAGTTCGCGCAGCGCTGTCTCCGCCGCCTCACCCTGCTCAACGTTGAACCGAACCAACACATCGGGCCAGATGGTGACCCATCCATCGGCCAGCAGGAGACTGCGAAACACCGGCGCCGCATACTCAACCGTGCCGGCCGCCAGCGTCAATTCAATCCTGGCGTGCGCATCGGCTTCGTCCACAAGCGGCTGCGCCAGCACCAGCATGTTCCAACCGTCCACCCCCATTGGTTGCACGTCGCTGACATCCACCCCGAGTTTCTGCTGCGTTCGATTGGCTGGATCGGTCAGATCGATGCCGCGGCCGACGCGCACAGCGATCCGCGTCGTGTCCAGCGGAAGCGGAATCGCCTGACCGTGGTAGTAGTAATAGTTGGGCGACTGCGGATCAGCGCTGATCGGCGTGGACAGGTCCATGTTTGCCAATGCAAGCGCGCCATTTTTCTTTGGATTGTTGTTGTCGCGAGCGGCCAGTTCCTCGCGCGTCGGCGGTACAAGCCCATAGTCTGTATCCTGAACCACCTTCCCAGCCGTGACCGCCATTTCCGCTTCCGGCGAGCCGGCAATCGCCGATCCCACGGCCACCACACACACAAGCAACCCCATCCCGACGAAAACGAATACGGTGCGCATCGAAAATCCTTTCAGTCTGAAACACGTTGACACGGGCGGGCAGAGCCGAGAGCAGATGCCGCCGGGTTCATTGCGGAAACCCGGGCCGGTTACTCACGCGGATTTCGATTCAGACTGCGCAGGCAGGCACGCAGGTATAATGCCGGGGCTGGGAATGAACGGATGGGCCATCGTGACGCCGAAGCACCATCAATGGGTTCAACAGGCCGCCGCCGGCGACAAGGACGCCCTGAGCAACTTGCTCGAGGCCCACGGCCCCGGCGTTGAAGCCGCACTCGTCATCAGTCAAAAATGGCAGGGCGCGCTCGATGCCGCCGACGTTATGCAGGTCACCTACCTTGAGGCCTTCAGCCAGATCGGCCGCTTCGACCTGACACGCGCGGATGCGTTTCCCGCATGGCTGCGCCGCATCGCCGAAAATAACCTGCGCGACGCGATTCGATCGCTCGAAGCCAGGAAAAACGCGCCGCCGCGACCGATGCTCGACGCGCACGGCAGCGACTCAAGCCTCGCCCTGCTCGACGTGCTGACGTCCGGCGCGGGCACGCCCAGTCGAACCGTGCGAACCGAAGAGGCGCGCGATCGCCTGCATCAAGCCCTGGCCCGCTTGCCCTCAGACTATGCCCGGGCGGTTCGCCACTATGACCTCGAGGGCAAGCCGATCGAGGAGGTCGCGGCGCTGCTGGGTCGCTCCGCCGGGGCGGTCTACATGCTCCGGCAGCGGGCGCACGACCGCCTGCGCACACTCCTGGGCAATCCGGCGAGTTTTCTTGAGTCCAACCCGTGAGTGCGGGAGTGGATCTTACGCAGGTTTCTTATGGCCGCGGCAGACGCTCAGCAAAACCGGCATCGCGACTGGATTGCGGCGGCGCGCCATCAATCCGATGAAGCGGATCGTGCCGCACCCAGCGGCAGCAGCGTCACGCTCCACGACATCCCCGTGCTCCGCGCCGACGATCTGCCCGGCTACGAACTCGAACGCGAAATCCATCGCGGCGCGCAGGGCGTCGTCTACCGCGCCATGCAAACCGGCACCGGCCGGCACGTCGCGGTCAAGTTGCTGCACGACCACGCCCTCGGGAGCCGGCTGGAGCAAGCCCGCTTCGAACGCGAGATGCACGTCCTCGCCACCCTGAAGCACCCCAACATCGTCGCAATTCACGACGGTGGAACCCACGCCGGCCGCTTCTACCTGGTCATGGACTACATTCAAGGCACGCCGCTCGATCGCTACATTGCCGATCAGGCGCTGTCCATCCCAGACACCCTCGACCTGTTCGTGATGGTCTGCGATGCGGTCAATGCGGCCCATCTGCGCGGAATCATCCACCGCGACTTGAAGCCGGCCAACATCCGCGTCGACGCGGCCGGTCGCCCCTATGTTCTCGACTTCGGTCTCGCCAAATTCAGCGCCGCACCGGACGACGCCTCCAGCGCCGCCGATCAGCTGGCCCCCGCCATGACGCTGACTGGTCAATTTGTCGGATCGTTGCCCTGGTCGGCGCCGGAACAGGCGGATGGCAGCCCGTCGCGCATTGACGTGCGGACCGACGTGTACGCACTCGGCGTAATTCTGTACCAGATGCTGACCGGCAAGTTCCCCTACCGCGTCAGCGGCGCGATGAAGGAGACGCTGGATGCGATCCTCCATCATGCGCCGACGCCGCCACGCACGTTGCGCCGCGAAATAGACGACGAACTGGAAACGATTCTCCTTCGCTGCCTGCAGAAAGACCCGGCCCGACGGTATCAGTCGGCCGGCGAACTGGCGCGAGACCTACGACGCTACCGCGCAGGCGAGCCAATCGAGGCCAAGCGCGATTCGCTGGCCTATGTGCTGAGAAAGCGACTGCGCAGCCACTGGGTGCAGACAAGTGTCGCTGCGGCATTCCTGATCGTGATCGCCGCCGGCTTGACCACGTCGCTGACCCAGTGGCGCAACGCGGTCCGCGAACGCGACGCGGCGTGGAGGGCACACCGCGGCGAGGAGGCCGCTCGCCTGCGCGCCGCGGATGAGGCCGCCCGAGCCCAGGCCGCCAACGCATTCCTGCAGAACATGCTGGCCTCCGTCGAACCGTCGGTCAGCCAGGGCCGCGATCTGACCGTGCGCGAAGTGCTCGATGCCGCGGCGCTCCGCGTGGAACACGGCGAACTCGCCGGCCAGCCCTCGGTTGAAGCCGCCGTCCGGCTCACTCTCGGCCGATCCTACATGTCATTGGGCCAGATGGACATCGCCGAACGCCAACTCAACGCCGCGCTTCAACTCAACGCGCAAATCGGCGGCCCCAGGAGCAAACCCTACGGCGACACTCTGCTCTGGTTGGGTGTGTTGGAGCGACACCGCAGTCGCGTTCCGGAAGCGGAACGACTGCACAACGCAGCGCTCGACGTCTTCCGCGGCCTCGATCCGCCGGACCCGCTTGCGGTCGCCAGTTCACTCGGTGAACTCGCGTTTCTCGCCGACATGACGGGCCGGCGCGACGATGCACTCTCTCTTACCAAGGAGGCGATCGATCTCTACAAGATGAAACTCGGGCCGGACCATCCCGAGGTCATCACGTTGGAAAGCGTGATGACCGCCCGTTCGCACGATCATGCGAATTCGTTCGAACAGGCCAAGCGGTGCGTGGAGACCCTTCGCGATCATTACGGCGAAAAGCACCCGGAAGTGGCCCGGGCGCTCACCCGCCTCGCCGGTGCATATCTGGCACAGTCAGATGTGAAGAGCGCCGTCGAAACGCAGGAGCGCGCCCTCGAATTGATGCGCGAACTCTTCGGAAACGAAAACCCCGAAACGATCTTCACCGCCCTGGAACTTTCAATGCAATATCGAAAGCGCGAACAGGAAGCAAAGGCGGTCCTCGCGCTTGAACCCTTGCTGGCGCCATCCGAGAAAATATACGGGCCCTGCAATGAAACCCGCATGACTTACCTCGTTTGCACCGCCGCGCTGGACGCTCGCGCCGGAAACACCGAAGCGGCCGAACAACGGCTGCGCCAAGTCTTCGATTCCAGGGATTGTCCCGAGTGGAGCGAAGCGCCGCTCGGGTTGAACGCACGCTTCAACGTGGCGGAAATGATGATCGCCCGCGGCGACTGTGCCGAAGCCAAGCCACTGGTGGAAGCGTGCAGATCATTCGCCATCGCCCACCCCGGCCAGAGCAGCCCGGGCTTCCTGGCCCGCGTCGCATGTGTGACCGGCGAAATCCTCACCTGTCAACGTCGGTTCGAGGAGGCTGAAGCCGAATTGCTCGAAGCCCACCGTCTCATTGCCAACTCGCGAATGACCGGCCCGAAGTTCAAAGAGCGCGTCGTCAATTCCATTGTCGCGCTGTACGGCACATGGAACGCCGCGGAGCCCGATCTCACCCGGGCCGAAAAGGCCGCCGAATGGCGCGCCCGGCAGACCACGCCATAATCGCGCCGCTGAAGTCCGTGCGTAAGAGTTCGATTCGACTTCGATCAAGACTTCGACGACTTGGACCGCCTTTGCCGCTGCGCCTTCGTTCGACCCTCGCTGCTGCGCTGCTTGTTGACGGTCGCCGCGGCGATGCGCTTCGCGACCTTGGCCGATCGCCCACGCTTCGACTCGCTTTCCTTGACATGCTTGTATTACCGCTCGTCCTTGTCGCTCCATGCTTTGGGCATAATAGACGCCTTCCAAATACACTCAGAATCGTCGCTGGATGTGTGCCACCGCTCTGTGAGCGGTGCGAACGTGAGTGACGCCGATCTTGCAGGGCTCACACACGGGTTGATTACCTGGCTGGCACCGCTCAAAGGTGGCACACGATCACCCTCACTCCGCGTGATGGGCCTTCACCACCGCCCCATGTTCGGCGCACTTCTCACAGCAATAAATCACGCCGCGCACCTCGGATCCGTGGCCGATCACGCGGCATCCGCAGTGTCCGCATGCCGGACTGAGCTTGTGAATGGCACACTCGAAGCAGCAGAATGTGTGAAACTCGCCGTCATAGGTGATTTCGAGGCATTTGTCGTAATCAATTTCGCATACATTGCAGCGGGCCATGTCGTCCTCCCAATCGTGTTTGTTCTGACTCCAAGTCTCAGACCGGGCTGAGCGGCGCGCCGGCCGGACCGGTCAGCACCCGCCCCTCCACGTCGAACCGCGAACCGTGGCACGGACAATCCCACGTGTGTTCCACCGAATTCCAATGGACAATTCCGCCCAGGTGCGGACAAACCGCCGAGCATTGATGCAGTTGTCCACTCTCGTCGCGGTAGGCGGCGGTGAACCCCAGGCCGTCGCGCACGAGAGCGCCGCAGCCGGCCTCGATTTCATCCACCGAGTCCACCTCGCCCGGCTTGAACCAGTCCATGTATTGCACGGCGGTATTGATGTTCTCTTGAAGCAGATCGCCGCTTCGCAACGTAATCCGTGCCGGGTCATACAGTTTTGACCACGGGTGTTCGCGACCGCCGATCAATTCGGGCATCATTAGCCCCGCGATCGCACCATGGGTCATGCCCATGCCCGAGTCGCCCGTCACGATGTAGATTTCATCCGGATCGTTGGGATTGCGCCCGATGAACGCGACGCCGTCCGCCGGCTCCCACACCTGCCCGGACCATTGCCGGTGCAACGCGGTCGCCGCCGGGAACCGCTCCCGCGCCCATGCCTCAAGGCGCTTCCATCGCTCGACGCCTTCGTCATCCTGACCGGTGCGATGGTCTTCGCCGCCGACAATCAGCAATTCCTCGTCGCCCGGTGAGTCATCCAATTTCGCAACGCGCACATAGTGGTATCCCGCACGATCGGACTCACCAGCCTCCTGCCGTGTGTCCCAATAAAGACCGTGTGGCACATATCCAGCCGGCACGCGCAATGCGATGGCATACGTGCGATAGGCCGCCTGCTTCACATGAACCGCGACGCGATTGATCGCCGGCGTGTTCGTGGCCAGCACGACTGCGTGGCAGGAAATCGTGTGTCCGCGCTCAGTCGTGATTCGCAGCGGGTTGCGCGAGAGCAGTTGCATTTCGGTGCCGCAGTAGATTCGTCCGCCGGCCTCTTCAAATGCCGACGCCAGCCCCGACATATACCGTCCGGCGTCAATTTGCCCCTGCCGCGCAAAACGCAGACAGGGTCCGGCGTCATAGTCCGGCCACGGCACGCGCGGCGCCGCATCGGCCTCCACCCCGGCCGCCCGCGCCGCCGCCAGTTCATCCTGCAATTCGGCGATGCCAGCGCCCGGCGGCAAGAAAAGGTACCCGTCCACGCGCTCGAATCCACACACAATCCCGTGCGTGTTGACGATTGACTCGATGAAGTCGATCGCAGCAGTGTGGCTCTGCGCACAGATCCTGGCCGCTTGCTCGCCGTGCAAATCGCGAATGACCCGATAGCGGTCGTCAATGGCGTTCGAAAGGTGCGCCGTGGTTTTCAGCGTTTCGCCGCCGCCGATCGCACCCCGGTCGATCACAATCACCCGCATCCGCGCTTTCGCCAGAGCATACGCCGTGGAAAGCCCGGCAATACCGGCTCCCACCACGCATACGTCGCATCGGGTGTCCCCTTCAAGTGCCGTTCGATTCGATCCCGCGCCGAGCGTCCAAACTGAATGATGCAGACTGCTGTCCGACATGATCTCCCCATTTCCAATTGAGATGCACATCGACCCCTATTCATACGGGTGCCCGGGAGGTTCGCGGAGACCTCCCGGGCTGCACGGAGGAAGAGAAAACAAGCCAATCCCCCCGCTTCACGGACTATTCGCGGTACGCTTCATCATCGTCTTCCGGTCGCGTCTTTCGACCCGGCCCGGCCGACGCCATCTCGCCGGTCTGATCATCATTGGACGTCGCCGGTCGACCGCCCGAAGCCTGTGCGCCTTCGGGACGGTTGCCCCGCGATTGACTGGCCTGGCCGCCGGATGATGAACTGCATCCGCAATTCTCGAGGAAGTCCTCGACCTCCCTGCGGGCCTGCTCCCGATCGAGGCCGCCCTTGCGGGCCACGACGTCGACCAGCCGCTCGCTGTCATTTCCGACGCTGCGCAAATCGGTCTCATTCACACCCGACCAGCGCTGCGTTGCCTTCGAAATCTTCTCACGATCAAGCGTCTCAATAAACATGACTGACTCCTTTCACGAACGCACCTGGGTTATAGAACGATCAACAATACGTCCGTCTATTGCTCGGTCACATCGAAGTCCACAAGGGAATCGTTGTGATCGAACGTAAATGTCACAAAGCCCTGACAGAACACCTGAGGGCTGCCCTGCCCCTCGCGGATGACCTCGGACTGCGTCGTCGGACCGAATCCGCCGATCACCTGAAGTTCTGCCGTTTCGATCATGACCGCTCGCAACTCGAGACAGTCGCGGCGTATCGAACGCGATTCACCCGGCGGAATCGTCAGTTCTACCTCGGTGCCGGAGGCGATCAGATCCGCTTCGGAAATATTCGGATCGCTCGAGAACGCGATCGTCGCGTCCACGTCGAAGTCCCCGTCATTGACCAGCGTCACAATGACGCCGGGCCCGAACAAATCGCCGAGGACGTTGCAACCGCCAAACAGCGGCCACGCGGCCACCAGACAAGCCCAAGTCCATCTGTGCTTTCCCATGCATGTGCTCCTTTGGCTCCCTTGAGAAGCCGTCCACTCACGTCGTGGCGGCGCCGATCACCGCCATCCCGCCCACTGGTCCGGCACAGCCGATCAATGCCAGTACCAGCAGCACCAGGAAAATCAGCAGGAAGATCCCAAACAAGATTCGGGCGATTCCCATCGCGCCGGCCGCGATGCCGGTGAAGCCGAATAGCGCGGCCACCGCCGCAACGATCAAAAACGTGAATGCCCATCCCAGCAGTGACATACCGTTTCACCCTTCCCGTAATACCCCGTTACTCCGCATCCTGCCGGTCATACTTCAACTCGACTCTGCGGCCCTGCCACATCCTGGCGAGACGAAGGTCATCGTTGCTCCTGAACGTCGCGTCATAGGTGTGCCGCTCGCCATCATGGGCGATCAGATCAAGCACGCCGTGCTCATAGGTGTAGGTCCCCGACGTCGTCTTGATGCCGCCCGGCTCGTTCGCCTCGGCGTAAAATGTGCCGTCCTTCTGCAGCGTCAGGCTGTGAAACTCCGCGTCGCGCGTCGCGGCGGTCGGCTCGACTTTGGCCAGCGACCACTTCCCCGGCATGCTGCAGCCGACCGCGAAGCAGCCGCCGAGCATCAGCGCGGCCATCGTCAATTTTTGTGCCCGTCTGTTTAAGCCCGACATGCCTGCGTCCTCCAGTTTCCATCCCGCACGTTCGCCGCGCCGTTCGGCGGCGTCGCACAGAGCCACCTCAACTATGCCGTGCGGCACTGTCGCTGCCTTGAAAAGGGCCTTACGTCATTGAAATATGGGGTCTGGATGCAACGAGTCAGGAATGAAATTGCATCCCCTGCGGCGGCGAGGAATTGGCCAAATGACCCCGTGCACGGCCATTCGCCGAGAATATCAGCCGATGGCATGCTTCTTGAATGGACTCAGGAGAATCGGTCGGAGGCGGGCTTTTGGCGGGATCAGGCCGGCGCGCCGTCGCCGCTGAGGATGTAGCCCGTACCAATCACGGTGTGCAGCAGCGGCCGGTCGAAGCCCTTCTCGATCTTGTTGCGCAAGCGCGAGACATAGACCTCGATCACGTTGCTCTCGTCTTCGAGCGACAAATCCCACACCCGCTCGCCCAGCACCGAGCGCGTCAGCACACGATCGGGATTGCGCAGGAAGCACTCCAGCAGCGCGAACTCCTTGCCGGTCAGACTGATCGCCTGGCCCGCGCGAGTCACCGAGCGCTTGGCCAGATCCATCTCGATGTCATCGAAGCGAAGCTTGGTGCCCTCTTCACCGCGAGCGCGGCGCAGAAGGGCGCGAATCCGAGCGATGAACTCCTCAATATCGACCGGCTTGGTCATGTAGTCGTCGGCCCCGGCGTCGAGGCTGGCGACCTTTTGCGGCGTCTCGGACAATGCCGTCAGCATGATGATCGGCGTGGCGATCTTGCGCCGCCGGAGATTCTTGCAGATTTCGACGCCGTCGTGATCGGGCAGCATGATGTCCAGCACGATCGCGTCATAACCCTGGGCGACCGCCATCTCCTCGCCGTCGCGCCCTGACTCCGTGACGTCGACGACATACCCCTGCTCGGTGAGCAGTTTCTTCAACTGGGAACCCAGCCTGGGATTGTCTTCCACAATCAGGAATCGCATGCATTGGCCTCTCTTTGGACAGCCCCATTTTCATCCTTCCGCCTTCAGACGTCAACAGTCTACAAAGTCAGCGTCGCAGGCTTCGGCCCCACGCCAGGGGCCAAGTCTGCCTCTCCATCCATCGATTGGCGAACGCCCTCGGCCGGCGCAAGGCTCGGCTCCATTCCCGTAACGAACTCCGAGACCGTGTCGCAGACCCGCACATTGCTCAACCGGGCCAAACGGCGCCGCAGCGAGGGTGCGCGTTTGGTTCCCGAAATGAGCAGCACGTTCATCGGAATGGATATGCCGGCGCGGCTCAACCGCTTGTGAATATGCACAATTCGGTCCACGCTGCGCGGCTCCAGCGTGCAGAATGCGAACATATCCGGACGCTCTGCCTCCACTTGCTCCACGATTTCGGAAACGAGCGTAGCCGCCGGTATCAACTGGGCTGCGTTGCCTTTGAATTCAATATCCTCCATGACCTGCGGTATCAGCAGTTCATCAAATAAACCGCGATCCGGCAGCACCATGATCATGTTTGGGCGCACACGCGCGACGGGCTCCCGCTTTTCCTCAGGCCGTTCCTCCATCAACTTGGTGATGATGTCGGCCGCGATCTTGCGTGCCTTTTCGGCACGTTGGACATCAATCAAGCCCTCCAATCGGTCGGACTCCACCAGGCTCAGACCCGGCCAGACGACCGTTTCGAACGCATCCGACAGGGATGACTCTTCGACATGCTTCTTGACGACGTCCTTGGCCTCGGTCGAGTTCAACGCCAGCATTCGCTGATAAAAGCGCAGACTCGGCTCAAGCACCGGCTCGTTGCCGAAGAGCACGTAGAAAGTCTCAAATGCCGGAACATGCTTCCCAAGGACAATCAAGCACACCATGATCGGTGTGGCCAGGAGCAGGCCCGCCGGACCCCACAACGTGCCCCACACGATGAACGACAAAAAAATGGCCGGCGGCGATGCCCCGACGCGCATGCCGAACAACCACGGCTCCAGAAAGTTCCCTGCGAGCATGTCCATGCCGCCGGCCAGCGCGATCACCAGAATCGGAACGATCCAGCCGTCAGTGACCGCAGCCGACAACACAACGGGAAAGCCGACGGCAATGACGGGACCCAGAAACGGAATGAAACGCAGGATGGCCAACATCAGGCCCCACAGCGCCGCCTTGGGAACGCCCAGAGCAAACAGCCCGAGTCCCACCGCGGTACCCACGAGAATATTGGAAATTGCCTGAGCACCAAAAAACCGAACGATGCGCGCCTCGCTGTCCGCCAGGGCCGCCGTGGTGATCTGAATGTGCGCCCGGCCGCAGATTCGCAGCAGCCGGTCGCGCAGATCTTCGCGATGAATCAGCAGAAAAAACAGCAGAATGATGGTGAGGCCACTCGTGGCCAGCGGGTGCGTAACCGGCTCCCACCAATCGCCGACCGAGTCAAGAATATTCGTGGGCGTCTCAACGACCTCGACCTGCACGGGTTGAGTCGTGGTTCCCTCTGCCTGAACGCGAACTTCCCCGTCCGCGCCGGCATGTCGATTCACCACGGCTTCCGCCCTGGCCGGAGCCTCGCCGGGTTCGCCTGGTTTGGCCGCCACCTTGACAGACGTCGCCGATTTCTTGTCCTTCGTGAGCGACCGCGTGATGGACTCGGCCTGCGCTCGGGTTCGCGAAAACCGCTCCTGTAGATCGGAGAATTTGGACTCGATGTTCTGTTGGTATTGAGGCAATTCTGAAACAATCGCCGAAGCCTGATCGAAGACGACCCAGCCGACAGAACCAATGCCCAGCACGGCGACGATGAAAACGATGACGACCGATGGACCGCGCCCCATGCCGGTGCGCTGAAGCACCCGAGCGGGCGCGTTCAGCAGAAGACTCAGAAACAACGCCAGAGCCAGAGGAATGAGCAGTGCCTGGCCGAGATGCAGGCCGGTCACGACGATCGCCGCCATTACGAAGATGGCCGCACGGCGCAGTGTTTTTTCCGTACCGGAATCGTTCATGGTCCGCTGCTCCACTACGAAGTCGCGCCGGATTCCGGCATCTCGCCCGTGCCGGGCGAAAATTCATCCATCGGCGGCGCCGTCAATTTTGCGAGCATGAGACTGAACAGGGTTTTGCCGATCAGCGTGCCGGCCCTTGAGATAAGCGACCGTTCGCGGGGTGACTCACTTTCCGTGATGACCGTGCGCGTGGTCTGTCGCCGGCGGGAACGCCCGATCCACGCCGCGCCGAGAAGCCCCAGGCCCGCGGCCGCGGCGGTCACGAGAACGGGGTGCTTCTCCCACACGTCGCCGGCCGTCGACTGGATCGACCGGCCGATGCGGCGACACGATTCTTGCATATTGTCTTTGGCCACCGCCGCCTCATCCTCCAAATAGTCCAGTTCCGTCATGCGGCTACGCCGCGCGGCGGAAAGGTCCATCCGGGGCATGCCGGTCCCGTCGTCGGTGACTCGTCTTTCTCCGTTCATGTTTCCGCACCACTCGATTCCGGGCCTGATGGGCAATGCCACGCCGGTACAGCACCGTGACCGCCCACGCCGCCGCCAATCCAAACACGCCTGTCAACAAGTCGGCCAGCCAGGCCCGACCCGTCGCCGCTTCCAACCCGCCGCTTACACCGCGCAATGTCGACAGCCACAGACTGCCGACCGTGATCACAAACAAACCGATTGCGCAAAGGCGTATCACCAGCCCCGCCAGCAGACCGCGAAAGCGTGCGCGCAAAGCGTCCACTTTCGCGGTCGCATAATCCGTCGCGTGATCACTCAGGGCCGCAAACTCGGCGATGATCGAGTCGAGCGTTGCATCGGCGTCGCCGCGCACCGCCTCCTCGTCCCGCGCCGCGTCCGGCCCCTGCGAATCAGCCTGGCCATGAGGCTCCACGAAGCACCTCCGCACAATCACGCCATCAGCGTCGGAACATCCAGCCCAAGACAGCACCAGCCGCGGCGGAAATCAGAACCGCCTTCATGGGCTTCTCCTTGATGTACTTTTCGATGGGGTCGGTCAGACCGAGGGCCGATTCGCCCGCGGTGACCGCCATCTGTCGCAGGTCTTCTCCGACCGTCGCCGCCTGCTCGCGCAGTCGGGCGGCCGAGTCGTGAAGGTGTTCGCTCAAGTCGCCATTGCGATGAGCCCGTCGGGATTTTTGTGCAAGTGCCATATCAGGTACCTCCGTACATGTTGGGGTATTTCAAAGTCAGCCGCGCCGCACCGTCAGACAACAGGTGGGCCGCGCCTCACGCCATGCATCACCAGCGATGCCACGAACAGAACCAGGAAAATCAGAAACAGGATCTTCGCGATCGAGGCCGCGCCGGCCGCCAGGCCGGTGAAGCCGAAGACCGCCGCGATGATCGCAATAATCAGAAATGTCGCAGCCCAGTGTAACACAAATCACCTCATATTGTCTAAAGCTTGCTGACCTCAAACAACCGCCGCCGGGCGACACACGCCCGATCAGCAACGGCAGCTATCGCAGAATTCCTTCCACTGCTTCTCGGCCTCGTCCTTGGCGATGCCGTATCGCTTCTGCAGAATGCCGGCCGCCTCTTCGCGAGCGCCTTCGATGAACTGCACGTCGTCATCGGTGAGCTTGGCCCACTTCTGCTTGATCTTGCCCTTCATCTGCTTCCAGTCGCCTTTCATGGTGTCCGCATTCATGTCGTTCACTCCTTTAAGAGGGTCACTTTTACATGCCGTACCGCACGGGGTGCGGCGGCCTACACGTCAAGTATTGCATGGGCTATTGAGCGCCCCTTGAAATCGACCTGACGATGCCGTTATGCGGAATTGATCCGGCGTTATGTGACAAAAATGGAACCACGTCGTTGGTTTGAATAAGATGCAGGTGCGGCAATCGCCGCCGGCACGAGAGGATTCGCCAGTGGATCTCACCAGCGGCTCACAGCCATCAGTGCCGCCTTCGACTCCAATGCCAGAAGCGCCCAAGGCGCCGCGCGGCGCTGGAAAGAAGAAGGCGCAAGCCATTGCCCCATCTGACGCGCGAAACTCCCGCACCGCCTTTGACACCATGCCCAACAGCCCGCAGGCATTCCACGCGTTGCTCGATCATATTCCGGCGGCCATGTACACCTGCGACGCCACCGGCCGAATTGTGAACTTCAACGAGGCGGCCGTCGCGCTTTGGGGGCTGCGACCAGAGGTCGGACAGACACGCTGGTGCGGCTCACACAAAATCTACAAACCGGATGGTTCGGCACTGGGCATCGACGAATGTCCCATGGCGATTGCCCTGAAGGAACGCAGGCCGATTCGCGACCAGGAACTCATTATCGAGCGGCCCGACGGCGCACGCCGTATCGTCCTGGTCAACCCCGAGCCGCTCTTTGATGCCGCAGGCACGCTCACCGGTGCGATCAACCTCGTGGTCGACATCACTGCCCGCAAAGAGTCCGAGGCCGACCTCGCCGCAACCAAGGAAGCCCTCGCGACACAAGTCACACACCTTTCGCACTTGCACGAACTGGCCCTGCGCCTCTCGCACACCCCCGAAACCGAACCGGCGCTTCAGGCGATCCTGGAAACGCTCGTTCGAGTCCACTCTGCCGATTTTGGCTTGATTTCGCTTCACAATCCTGCCACAGGCGGGCTCTACGCCGGCCCGCAGATCGGGTTTGATCCATCCGCGATCGAACGCCTGGCCGATATCCAGCCGAATGTCGGCAATGGCGTCAGCGGCAAAGCCTTTGCAAGCGGCCGGCGCGTCATCGTGGAAGACATTGAGACCGACTCGAACGTCGAGCGCTATCGGGATACCGCGCGGGCACTCGGCGTGCGGGCAGCCCACAGCACGCCCATCATGACCCGATCCGGCGAGATGCTCGGCGTGATCTCGGTGCAGTTTCGAATGGTGCGCGTCCCCACCGAGCACGAAATGCAATTCGCCGACGTATGCGCCCGCCATGCCGCCGAAGCCCTCGAAGCCGGCCGCGCCCGTGCCGCCCTCAAGGCCAGCGAGCACCGCTTTCGCCAAATGGCCGACACCGCGCCCGCCATGCTGTGGATGACCGACGAATGGGGAACCTGCACGTTCCTGTCGCGCGGCTGGTACGAGTTCACCGGCAAATCAGAATTGTCCGACCTTGTCTGGACCGATGCTGTTCACGCCGACGACCTCGAGACCGTTCATCAGGCATTTCGACCCTGCAACAAAGGCGCTCAGCCATTCTCCGTGGACTGCCGCGTGCGGCACGCCGACGGCGGCGACCGATGGGTCATGATGACCGGCCGCCCGCGATTCTCGGAAACCCATGAGTTCCTCGGTTACATCGGCACGTTCATCGATATTGACGACCGCAAGCGATTCCAGCAGGAACTCGACTGGGCCCACCATCAGATGCGCACCGTGACCGACACCATGGCGGCGTCGGTGGCACGGTGCAGTCGTGATGGAAAATACGTCTGGGTCAGCCGTGGCTGCGCGGACTGGTTCGGCGTCGAGCCCGAAGACCTGGTCGGTCGCTACGTGGCCGATGTCCTCGGCCCCGCCGCCTACGACACCATTCGGCCCTATTTCAATCGCGCCCTGGCCGGCGAAAAGATCGAGTTCGAAGCCTTGCTCGACTACCAGGGACTGCCCGGGCGCCGCTGGGTCCACGTCGTCTACACGCCCATTCTGTCAGATGACGGCGAGCCGGACGGCCTTGTCGCCGTCGTCATGGACATCAGTCGGCGAAAGCATCTCGAACTCGCCCATCGCGAAAGCGAGGCCCGCTTCCACCACATGGCGGACAACGCACCCGTCTTGATCTGGGTCAACGGCGTCGAGGGCTGCGAGTTTGTCAATCGCGAGTACCTGCGCTTCACCGGCCGCTCGCTGAACGAGTTGCGCGGCTCGGGCTGGCAATCGATCCTGCATCCCGAAGACGCCGACGCGTACAACAAGGCGTACCACGATGCGGTCATGCTGCTCGGTCCGTTCAAGGCGCAGGCCCGCCTGCGCGGCGCCGACGGCGTCTACCGCTGGTTCCGCTCGACCGGCGTGCCGAGACTGAATCCCGATGGCACTTCGCTTGGCTACGTCGGCTGCTCAGTGGACATCAGCGAGATCAAACGTTCTGAGGAGGCGCTGCGCGAAGCCAAGGAACTCGCCGAGGCCGCGAACGAAGCGAAGGACCGGTTCCTTGCGGTCCTCAGCCACGAACTGCGCACACCCCTGACCCCGGTGCTCATGGCGGCCTCCGCTCTCGAGAAGAACGCGGATCTGCCGGCATGGGTCCGCGAAGACGCCGCGATGATTCGCGAGAACATCCGCCTCGAAACGCGACTGATCGACGATCTGCTCGACTTGAGCCGCATTGCGTCCGGCAAGTTGCAACTCGTCCCCGAGCCATGCGATCTCAACGATATCGTCCTGCACGTCTGCGGGATGTGCCGCTCGAATCTCGAGGAGAAATCACTTCGTCTGCACTGCGATCTGGATGAGAACGTCGGCGAAATCGTGGCCGACGCGACCCGCCTGCAGCAGGTCTTCTGGAATATTCTGAAAAACGCCGCGAAGTTTACGCCCGAAAACGGCCACATTTATGTGCGTACCGCCCGTGTGGACGAAAAGACCTACCGCGTCGAATTCCGCGACACCGGCGTCGGAATCGAGCCGGACGCCCTGCCCCGCATCTTCACCGCGTTCGAGCAGGGCGAACAGAAACTCAATCGGCGCTACGGCGGGCTCGGCCTGGGCCTGGCGATCGCGCGCGCCCTTGTGCAACTGCACGGCGGCGCCATTCGGGCGTTCAGCGAGGGCGTCAACAAGGGAACACTCTTCGTCGTCGAGATCCCCGTCAAGTTTGCATCCGTAAATATGAAGCGACCGCTGGCCAAACCGCCGCAGCCGGTGTCCAGCAGCACCGAGACTCTCCGCCTGCTGGTCGTTGAAGACGACATCGTGACGTCAAAGGTGCTCGCGCGCCTCCTGCAGGACAAGGGCTACATCGTGCAGACGGCTGACTCAATGGCGCGGGCAATGGAACTCGTGAAGACTGAGAGTTTTGACCTGGTCGTCAGCGATTTGAGCCTTCCCGACGCCTCGGGCTACGACCTGCTCAGCACACTCCTGATGCAGCGGCCGATGAAAGCCATCGCCATGAGCGGCTTCGGCGCCCGCGAAGACATCGAACGCAGCCTCGAAGTCGGCTTCAGCGCCCATCTCGTCAAGCCGGTGGACACCGCCGAGTTGGATCAGGTCATCCGCCAGGTCTGCAATCAACCTGAATGACCCGAAGTCGTAATGCGGTCCCCTTCAAGCAACGCGCCGGCGGCTGCCCCGCAGGACAAACATCGACAAATCGTCGCAATCCGCGGCGGCCGGACCAAAACCCAGCAGTCGGCGCCGCACCTCGCGCAAGGGCGAGCTGTCGATCGGCGACGATCGGAGCGCTGCACAAATGCGCGCCAACCCGAATCGCTCCGAGTCGGCTCGCTTGTAGTCCACGACGCCATCCGAAATACCAACGGCGTAACTGCTTGAGTCGAGATAGGTCCACTGCAAACTTGGTGGCGACCAGTCCGATTCATCGACGATGCCCAGCGGCATGCCCGTGCTGACGAATCGATCCAGGCGATAGTTCCGTGGATGATGAACCAGCAGATCCGGGTTGCCGCAGTTCACGATGCCGAGCCGCTGCGTGCGAAGATTCAATTGCAGCAGGGTGATGCACACATACAGGTGCTCGTCACCGTGACGTGTAAAGACCTCACGATGCCACCTTCGCAACAACGCCTCGGAGACGTCGCCGGTCAACTCCCGCGAGATCATCGCGCGCACGTCGTCCGCCACGTCCGCCGCCGCCTCGCCATGCCCGCAGACGTCTCCCATCACCACGGTCACCGTGTCGCCTGAAATGCGATGCACGATGAAATCGCCGCCGCGCCGTCCGGCCAGCCGGCTCCAGCTATCGATGTAATCCGATGCGCCTTTGTATTGCTTCGCAGTTGTCATGACCGCGCTCTCCTTGCTTTCCCCCTCTCGATTAGACACCGGCAGTCTGAAGCAAGTCCGAATTGGGAATGACATCGTCGTAAGCCCGATGTCATGCCGGCCTGGAGCAAGAAAAAGGGCGATCCGACGGCAGAAGCCGGCGAATCGCCCTTATCCAGATTCACATTTCACAACCACGGCGATCGATCAATGCGCCGCGGCCTGAAGATTCACAAGACCCTTGGCAATCTCGGTGAGCTTGCTGTCGGCCTCTTTTTCTTCATCGAGTGATTCTTCGAGCAGCCGCGCCGCCGCCTCCAGGCCGAGCAATTCGGCGAACGTGCGAGCGCAACCGTACGCCGCGATTTCGTAATGCTCGACCCGCTGAGCCGCGGCAATGAGTGCCGCATCGATCACCGCCGGCTCGCCCTCGGCCTTGATGATCTCGCCGCCCTCTTCGATCAAACCTTCCATGGCCTTGCATTTCTTCGATGGCACACGCTTGCCGAACTCTTCGATGATCTCATCGAGGCGCTCGGCCTGCGCCTTGGTCTCGCCGAGGTGTGCTTCGAGCGCCCGCTTCAATTCCGTCGACGTCGCCGCCTTCACCATCTTCGGCAACGCCTTGATGATTTGCGACTCGGCGCTGCGAAGATCGGCCAACTCGTCGGTAAACAGGGCTTCCAAACTTTGAAGTTTCATGACGCCTCTCCTGGGGTTTGGTTCGGTGATTGGATTGAAAAATAAGGAAACAGAGGGAATCGGGGTGCGGTGCCCGACCCCTCCGTTTCCGTGGTGCGGTCTCGTGTTATTCAGCCGGTCCCGGCCGCTTAGTCGTTCGGCTGGGCCATGCTGGTCTCGGACCAATAGGTCGGCCGGTTGTAGAACTGGTGGACATTCGTCGCCCAGCGCTGATCGGCCATGTTCGGCCACTTGTCCTTATCAAAGCCTTCGGCGTTCTTCAGCCGGTCTTTGTCAATCGCAAGAACCACATTCTTGGCATCCGGTGTGAGCTGCAGGGCGCCCCATGGAATCGCGAAGTACTTGTCGCCGAGTCCAAGGAAGCCGCCGAACGACAGCACACCGTAGAGAATGCGGCCCGAATCCGGGTCAATTGCGATGTCCTTGATCGTGCCCAGGTCTTCGTTCTGCGTGTTCTTCACCTGCTTGCCGATCAAATCGCTCATCTTCTGCCAGCGGCGCGGAGCTTGATTGCGCCGGCTCGCATCGTCGGTCGCCGAAACCTTCACGCCGGTGCCGTGGCGTGCGTTTTCGGGATAGTTCCAATAGGCGGTCTGATTGAAGTTCTTGTACACCTGACCCGACCACTTCTCATCGAGAATGTTGGGCCAGTGGTCGCTGTCGAAGCCGTTGGCCTCATTCATCTGGGCAGTGGTGTAGTCAAGCTCCATCGACTTGGCGTCGGGGGTCAATTCAACGGCCGAAATCGGCATGGCATACCAGCGATCGCCATGGCCCATTTTGTCGTCGAACTCGACGATCGCAAAAATGACGCGTCCCGTGTCCGGATCGACCGCCAGATCCTTCACGCTTCCGATGGTCTCTTTGGTCGCACGATTGGTGACATCCTTGCCGATCACATCGTTGGCCTTCTGCCAGCGTGTCGGGGCTTCGTTCCAGCGTTGGCGGACACGCGCATGCCGGCCGTCAGCGGCCGCGCTGGCATAGTTCGACCCATTGGTGCTCCCGCCGTCGAGATAGGCATTGCGACCGGGCTCATAGCCGTCACATTCCTTCGTGGCGAGAACCTCGCCGGTCGTACTGCAGACAACCGCCGTAATCAGCCTGTTGTTCGCGGAGCACGTCACCACCGCGACGGGATGGCTCGGCGCAAACTTGCTGGGCTCGGCCTTCGTTCCCGAGACCACGTTCGACTTCGCCTCCGAGAATTTGGGCTGAACGCACTTCCATTCGCACACCGTCGCACAAAATGCCTTTCCGCCGGTCTTCGTCTCGGCGCTGCGAATCATCTCGGCGAAGGGCTTGTCCATCTCATTGAGCGTCTGCTGCACCTGTGCCGGAGACTTCTTCATGTCGTGCCGGTGCTTGTCCCCGCCGGCCATGACCAACGCCGGGCACCAGACCACCGCCGTTGCCATTGCTATTCCTTGCCACTTCGTTCTCATTTCTGACTCCTTCATTCCTGAATTCCGTTCGTCGCCACGCCGACCGGCACCCGCCGGTACGCCACAACCGCGGCCCAAGTTGAAATTCTTCGTACACCTTCAACGTACACCCCTCGCGTGTCCGAGAACTGAATTGGCCCTGACAGTTTTTTTAGCCGACCTGATCTGTGCAAAATGACACGAACGCACCTCAGCGCGCGAATGGCTTCGGAGTGAATGGAAGAACTACAATCGAGCTGCGCGCGGCGGAAAACGCATCCATGAAGAGAAACTGAAATAGACACAAGTAAGCAAATTCACGTCCATGCCTTGACCGATCCGCGCATGGAACGGCTGCATGGCATACCGGGAAAAAATGACAAAGGGGGGACTGGGCGATGCAGGACTCGAACCTGCGACCTCACGGGTGTGATCCGTGCGCTCTAACCAACTGAGCTAAACGCCCTGGCTGACGGGGATTCTAACCCGGACCGCCGCTGCGACAAGTTCGCACCGCGGCCAGCAGCGCCCGCATCGCACTTTTCGCCGAAATTCGCGAATTCTCCGCCGCCGATTACCCGTTTGCCGCCGTCGCCTCATTGATTGACGGGACACCTCCGATATAATTTGGAGCCACCCTCGATCGGCCCGACCAGCGGCCCCTCGACCCCGGCGCTGAATCGGACACAACCGAACCCCGGCCCCCGCAGGAAGCCCGCCCTTGGTTGCCCCCGTCGACAGAACGACGTCTGACCCGCGATCGGAAACCGGCGAAACCGGGACATACTCGAATCCTGCGCCCTTCCGCCGACCACCTGCTGCCCAGCACCGAGGCGCCCCAGCCGTCCCGGTTCGACCACCGGAGATTCAACACTCCGAATCCCTCGCCATGCGTCGCGACGGCATGTCGAGCATCTTCGGCTCGGCCGGGATCAGCCTGGTCTTTCACCTGCTGCTCCTCGGGCTGCTCACCATGGTGACATGGGCCGTCGGCGGCGGCGCCGAGCGCGTCATTAGTGCATTCAACGCAACGATCGCCGAAGAACCGAAATTCCTCGGCCCGCGCGGCGGGTTCCGCTTCCCCGGCACGGCCAACATTGATCGCCCCAACGAGCCCGACGGCACGCTGGAGCCGACCACGATTCACGACCTGGCCGCCCTGATGGAATCGCCCACCGATCTCAAGCCCATGGAGATGGAAAGCCCCGGCAGCCAGCTCGACAAGACCGACGACGCCGGCATCGGTCGATCGAACGTCATCGGCATCGGGCCCGGCGGCGGATTCGGCGCCGGCACAGGCAGCGGCTCCGGTGGCCCCGGACGGCGCGGACTCGCCGGCGGCGGACCGGTCGGCAGTCTCTGGGGCGTCGGCGATGGCCAGCGGGCCGAGTCAATCGTCTATGTGCTCGATCGCAGCGGCTCGATGAGCGACACATTCTCACTGCTGCAGCGCGAGTTGATGCGGGCGCTGGGAACGCTGGAACCCGATCAGATGTTCAACGTGATCTGGTTCAGCGAGGGCAAGGCCACCGAACTCGCCCCGCGCATGCTCAAGGCAAACATGGCCAACAAACGCGAGGCCTTCGAGGCCATCAAGCGCATCGTTCCCAGCGGCCAGACCGAGCCGGTCGACGCCATCCGCCGCGGCCTCGGCTACCGCCCCGACGTCATGTTCATGCTCTCCGACGGCGACTTCGGCGAGGAGAACGACAAGGTCATCCGCCTCATCAAGGAAAAGAACCGCGACAAGAAGACCACCGTCAACACCATCCTGTTCGTGTACGATACGACCGGCGACGGACAGCGCGTGCTTCGCACCATCGCCGAAACCAACAACGGCACCTTCAAGCATGTGACCGACGAAGACGTGCGCTGAGGCGTCGCCGCGACGCCGGCCGAGAAAACCCACGGTCCCCTGGGACGAATCATGCAATCCAAACGATCGACGTTCACGGCCCTGCTCTTCGCGGTGGCCGCACTCGCGACTTCGCCTGTCCTGGCATTTGCCCAGGACGCCGCCGCCCCGGCCGACTCGAAATCGTTCTTCAAAGTCGTGACGGAAGGCGCGGAAGTTCCCGGCGCGGTCATCGGCCTGCTCTCGCTGGTCTCGCTCACCCTGATCATCCAGCACTTCTGGACCATCCGGCGCGACACCATGGTGCCCGCCGACGAAGTCGAGACGATCCGCGGCATGATCGAGCGAAGGCAATTCAAGGAGATTCTCGACTACCTGAAAGGTCGCACCAGCATGTTCGCCGACGTGCTGACCATGAGCCTTCGCCACGGTCGGCACGGCTTCGACGCCATGCACGAGGCCGCCGATGAACGCTCCGGCGCGTGGAGCGCCCGGCTCTTCCGCCGCGTCGAGTACCTCAACATCATCGGCAACCTCGGCCCGCTGCTCGGACTGCTCGGCACCGTGCTGGGCATGATCGAGGCCTTCACCCAGATGCAGGCCAAGCATGGCGCTTACACGCCGGCCGACCTCGCCGGCGGCATCGGCCTCGCCCTCGTCAACACCTTTCTCGGTCTCATCGTCGCGATCGTATCGCTGGCCTTTTTCGGCATCTGTCGCAATCGCGTCGATGCCCTGACGGTGACGGCGCATGCCGCCGTGCTTGACGTGCTTGAATACTTCCGCCCGGCGCCGCTTCAGAATCCCGCGTCCGTGTTGAACGCCCCCGCACCGGCACCGGGGCCGGTCAGCCGACCCGCGCCGACTACCGCAAACACCGGACTCGGCCCGGTCCCGCTCGGCACCGCGTCACCGCAGCGGTGAACGGAATGAGTTCGACTTCGCGTTGGTGATTCTCTGAATCTAAGAACCGCGTTTGGATTAAGCCAATGGTAGCTACACAAGACTTCGCAGGATCTCGCCCGTCAGGGCGCACGATGGTAGCCAGACGCTTCAGCGTCTGGTACGCGATATCCGAATTGATCCTCGTCCGGAGGACGAACGTGACTACCCATGCTGCGATCCGTCCGCCCTGCCGGGCGGCAGAGAATTGGCATAGCTGTCCAGGGCCTGGAGGCCCTGGCTACCATCGTGCGCCCTGACGGGCGAAAGACGGCGCTGCATTACCCTGGTAGATTCAAATGACTTCAGAACTTGATTAAGCCACTAAAAAAAATCACAGCACACCACTGCTGAATGCAGTGGCGACTCGAAGCGAACAACATGACCCGCCCGCCGCGCATCACCCCCATCTCGATCAACCTCGCCCCCATGGTGGACGTGATGATGTGCATGCTCATCTTCTTCATGCTGGCCACGAAGATGGTCGAGCGCGAGAACAGCACCATCGACCTGCCGCTCGCCCTCGCCGCCAAGGAGGTCGACAAGAGCGAATTGGGCAATCGGTTTGTCGTTAACGTGCGAAAGACCGAAGCCGGCGTTGAATACGTCATCAGCCAGGACGTTGTCTCAGCCGAGAACCTGCGGATCTTGTTGCATACCGCCGTGATGGACGCGAAAGACAAGGCCGATATCAACTTCATCATCCGTGCCGAGCGCAACGTGGCCTACCGTCACATTGAAAATTTGCTCAAACTCTGCCGCGATGAAAAAGTGCGCAACGTCACCTTCAGCGCCCTTCAGGGCGAGGGAGGCGCCTGATGCGACGCCGCGAAATGCCGCACGCACATGTCGACATGCCCAACCTCGCCCCGATGGTCGACGTGGTCATGTGCATCCTCATCTTCTTCATGCTCGGCGCCACCTTTGCCATGTCCGAAGGCGCCCTGCCCACGCAGCTTCCCACCCAGGTCGGGCCGGGCGGCGCCTCCGTCGTGTCGGTCGTGCCCACCGTGCGAATTGCGCTGATGAGCGATCCGCAGAATGCCGGCGGGTGCCGGATCCTCGTGTTGGAGAAGCAGCTTTCGCAGAACACCTTCGCCGCCCTCCGCGCCTTCATGGATGAGAAACGCACCAGCGGCGCCGACCCCACCGGTCGGATCGTCATCAGTTCCGAGCCCTCGGTCGAATATCAGAATCTCATCTCGGCGATGGACGCCTGCGTGCGTGCCGGATTTGCCAACATACAATTCGCTTTTAACTCCGGACCGTCGCCCGATGCCGCTCCAACGGGGCCGTAATTCAATGCAGATACCTGCACCAATCAGTAGAAGGTTCCTGATCTGGCCCGGAGGGCCCACGATGGTTGCCAGGAGCCTTAGCCCCTGGATAGCGCCCCTGTTTTCTTTTTCCGTCCGAAGGACGAACGGAACATCCAGAGCGAAGTACGCGAATCGCCTTATTTTGCTTTTCTTGACGCTCACAGCTTCGCTTGCCCTGGCTCAACCGACAGACCCCGACGTTTCCGACGAGGCCGACGACCGCCTGCCGCGAAACACCCAGCGGCTCATCGATGAACTCATCGCCCGCGGCATGCCAGAATTGATGGAGTCGCTCGTCGCCAAACTGCCGCCGCAGCACCGGGTGCACGTGGCTCGCGCCGCGGCCCAGGCCGCGCTTCAGGCGAAAGATTCGGCCGAGCGCGAAAAGTTCTTCAACCAGGCCGAGGCCGCCTACCGCGAGCTGCTCAAACTCGAAAAGCAGACCCTGTTCACCAAGGACGAACGGCATCGCCTCCTGCTCGCCGAATGCCGCGTCGAGTGGGCCGACATGATCCTGCGCCATTGGATCGTGCCCGATCTCGACCGCTACGAAATCACCAGCGGCCTGTCGTATCCGCGCGAGCGGCTACAGAAGAAACTCGGCGAGGCGGTGGCGATCTACGGCGACGCGCGTGCTGCGTTGGACGATCTGCTGCTCAGTTCCCGAACCGACGAGGAGCGCTTCCTGCTTCTGGGCATCACACAGCGGATCGCCCGGCTCGCGCAGCGTCGCGACTTCAATGCGGCCTGGGCCACGGTCTACCTCGACCAGGTCGGCGGCATCGTCGGCGACAAGCGCGACGAACGCCTCAGTGCCGCATTACAGACATTTGACGGCATCGCCCGTCAGACCACCGACGGCGACACGCGGTACAACGCCCTGCTCGGCTCGGGCCTGGCCCTGCGAGCGCTGAAGCGCTACGACGAAGCCGAAGCGGTCTTCGACAAAGTGGCCGATTCCACCGCCCCCGCCGAACTGACCATCCGCGCCCGCTTCGAAAAGATTCGCATGCTCATCGCCGCAGCGCGGTTTGAGAGCGCCCGCAAGGAGGCCCTCGCCCTCTCGGCCGTGCCCAGCAAGGGCCGCGACAACCGCAACTCCGGGGCTGACTTCTACATTCGCATCGCCCCGCTCGTTCGCGCCTACGCCTACATGGCCGAGGCCGAATCGCCCGGCGCCGACAAGGCCGCCCTCCAAAAATCCGCCACCGATGCATTGGCGGCCATCGCCGAGGCCGGCGAGAGCTGGGCCGATCTCACGCAGGTGTACCTCGACGCCATCGCCGGCGGACCGCGCGGGCCGGATCGACAGACCTCGGGCGAACTGCGCTCCCTGGCCCGCCAGCAGATGGCCGCAAAGAAGTACGCCGAGGCCGAGGCCACGCTTCGGATGCTCCTCGCCCGAACCGGGGCCGACGCCGATCGCGAGCGACCCGCCGCGACCTTCAATCTCGCCATTTGCCTGTATCAAGTCGACAAAAAGCGCGATGCCGCCGAGCAGTTCACCCTTGCTTCCGAGATGAACGATCCGGTCGTGGCCCGGCAGGCCGCCGAATCGGCCATGCGCTGCCGGCGTCAGATCGCCCGAAACTCCGGCGATGCGAAGGACTACAAGGCCCTCGCCGAATCGGCCGCCCGCTTCGCCCGCCTCTGGCCAAAAGACCCTCTCGCCGATGAGGCGTCGTGGATCGCAGGTCTGGCCTGGGAGGAGTCGGGCGATTTGACGGCCGCACAGGCGAATTATGACAGAGTAGGGCCCACGTCGAAGGACTACTGGAACGCCCGCCGCAACAGCGCCGGATGCACACTGAAAGCCCTGGACCGCCTCCCGCCGGAAGCCGACGCCGCCGCACGCAAGGCCGCGGGACTGGCCGCCGCCGCAGCATGGATGCGATTCGCCGACCGGCTCTCGGCCGCCGATGCCCCGCCCTATGAGCCGAAGAACAAGCGGCTCGACGCCATCGACGACGCTCGAATGACATCCGTCGAAATTCTCGCCCGGCCCGACGTCGCCGAATACAACGAGGGCCTCCGCCAGTTGGAATTGCTGCAACCCACCGCCCGCTCGCTGGCCCTGCGCATCCGCTGCCTGCGCGGCCTCGGCGATCTCAAGAAGGCCGCCACGGCCCTTGGGGAATACATGGAGGCCGCGCCCGGCTCCGACATGGGCGCCATGCTCTCATCGCTCGCCGCCGAAATGGAAGGGCAAGTCGAGCGCCTCCGCGCCGCAGGACGGCTGGCTGAGGCCCGCTCGATGGCCGAAGACACCGTGGCCGTACTCCGCCAGTTGCAGGCTTGGGTGGATGAAAAAGACACCCGTCGCGCCTATGGCCCGGCCGTGCGCTTCAGCCTCGCCAAAACCCTGCTGGCCGCCGAGCAGCGCGAAGAGGCCCTGCGCGTGCTTCAGGATCTCATGCGCGAGGCGCCCGACAACGGCGCCTACATTCGCACCGCGGCGCGTCTGCACGAACAGGAGGCCTCCGCCCTGTCCGGGATTCTGCAGACCAAGGAGGCCGATGAGGCCGAGCGACTCTGGGCGACCCTGCTGACCGACGAGGGTCTGCGCGAGCGTTCGCCGGCCGAATACTGGGAGGCCCGCTACCACTGGCTGCGGCACCAGCTCCGCCACGGACACGCCGACGAAGTGGTCAAAGGAATCGAAACCGAGAAGGCCTTTTATCCCGATCTGGGCGGCGCACCGTGGCAGGGCCGGTTGTTGACGTTGCGCGATGAGGCCGAGGCAAAGGTGAAAGCGTCCGCACCGGAGACGCCATGAACCGCCAATCTGTCATCTATATGAGCGCCGCGGCGCTGTTCGCGATGACTGGCCCAGTCATCGCCCAGCCGCCGGATGATAAACCCGCGTCAGACCCAGACGCTCCTACAACGACAAGATCGATCGAGCATGGCATGCGGCTCCTGTCGAACGTCCGCGACAACGTCTTGAGTTTCGACGATCCGGCGTTTTACTGGTTTTGTCGATATGTAACAACGCCCGAGGGTGCAGCGGCACTGGCTGACACCGAAAGCAATCCGAATCACAATGCAAATGGTGCCGCTGATCATGAAACGGCTGCCACTGGCGGCTCGTCCAACAGTGCGAACGTCAGTGACGTCCCCGCGGAAGCCGACCCCACACCCATCAAATTCCTCCTCGAACGCCCCAACGACTACCGCGGCAAACCCGTCACCATCGAAGGAACCCTCGTCGCCAAATGGTCCTGGTCGGTCGATAACCGCGACGTGCCCAACCCGCTGAATCAATGCGAAATCGCCGTGGCCGGCACCCGGGCCCTGGCCGCCGTCGTCACCACCGAATCGGTCGATGCGATCCCCATCCGCTCGCGCGTGCGGGCCCGAGGCTACTTCATCAAGGTGCGGGCATTTCAGACTACCGGCGGCGAACCCGGCGCAGGCCCCTTGTTGGTGGCGCGATCGCTGACACTGATCAAGTCAAATGGCGCGATTGCCGGCGCCGGCAGTGAATCCACCGCCGGCAAGTCGGCGCAGATGTGGATACTGGCCGGCACGCTCGTCGCCGCCGTCGCATGGCTGATGCTCCGCCGCATGGCGCGCAAGCCCCAGTCAGCCGCGACAACACCTTCGTTCCGATCAACAGCCATGAGCGAAAACGCGGCCGCCGACGACTTCGACTGGATGCTCAAAAATCCGGACTCGAAGGACACACCCGAATCACATTAGATCGCTTGCAAAACAAGTGGGGGATGGTGTGCCACTGCTTCAAGCAGTGCGAACGCGCGTGTGCGCACCAGGTCCACACTGCTTGAAGCAGTGGCACACTTCGATCGAAGATTGCAACCAAAGTCTCACGTAAATACGATTTAATTCATGTCGCCTGAAAATCGCACAACCTCCACCGGCCCGCTCACCGTCGAACGCAAGAATCGATATCGCGGACTGTCAAGCGGATCCTTGAAGGTCAGTTCCGCCTCGCGCACATCCTCCCCCACCATGCGGGTGATACGACCCATGAATTCGCCGGCATCCCACTGATCGCCGATGCGTCGCGGCCGCCCGCGAACCCGGCCCATCAACCCTAGAAATCGCCCCAGCATGCCCCGGCCATCCGCCGAAATGCGCAGCGTGTGCTCATCGAGCCTGACGACTGTCGGCTCCGGCACGTCGGTCAGATACGTCACGCGGACATCGGCCCCGCCCCGCATGGCCCGCGCGGCGTCCTGCGCGAACAGAGGCTGAAAATCCCGCGCCGCATTGACGAAAAAAATGCATAGGTCTGATTGCGATGAAGTCGCCCCGGACGACGAATTGGCGTCGCCCGGCGCCCGACTGTCGATCCTGGCCGTGGCCAGCGCGCTCTCCAGCACCCGGCGGCTGTCCTGCCCGATCCACGCCATGATTCCCGCCACGATCAGCATCGCCACGATCTGCGAACTGATGAACATCACCCCCGGCAGAGTCTGCAAGCGCCGCGACCCGTCGCCATGCGGACGCGTCACCCACGCCGCCGCAAGAAAGGTGAGCCCGATGCCCGGCAGCATCATGATGCGATCATCCGGCACCGTGCAGGCGAGCAGCGGCAGGAACGGCAATGTCCACAACGCCATCGTCGCCACGCCGCGCTGCCGTCGATGATGCCGCCAGAGCGTCACACCGACCGCCGCCACCGCGATTCCGCCGATCGCGCCGTAGATGTACAGCCCGATCGTCCACTCCGGACGGAAATAAAAGACGAATGGATTGATCGAAATGAACCACGTCACCAGCAGGACCACGACACGACCGGGCATCGAGATCAGATAGTCCAGCGGGGCATGGACCGGGTCGAGCATCACCGAGGCATTTGAGCCGTAGCCGCCGCGCACGTAGAAGCCGAGAAATGCGATGCCGATCGCGCCGAAAAGCGCCGAACAGGCCATCGCCCGCCGCAGCGCGCCCGGCCGGTCACGAATCGTCAGCCACATCGCGAGCGGCGCCGTGGTCAGGGCGAGGATCGCCTCCTTGGTTCCCATGCCCAGCGCGAACAGGCCCGCTGCGGCCGCGAGCCAGGCCGCCGCCCCGCCATGCAGGTACCGAATCGCCAGCAGCATGGCCCCCAGCCCCAGCACCAGCGCCAGCAGGTCGCACTGCGCCGACACAAACACCACCGGAATCGCATGCGCCGCCGCAACCGCATAGATCACGCCGCCCCACCGCGCAATCCGCTCGTCGCCGCCGACTCGCCGAAACAACGCCATGATCAACCCGCAGCCCAATGCATACAAAATGAGACTGACGCAACGATAGCCGATGGGATTGCGATGAAACAGCCGGTACTCGCCGTAGATCACCGCCTCGGAGACGGGCCGCAGATGCCGGTAGCGCACCTCGTCGGCAAGCCACCACGGATACCAGCCCTCGGCCCGCAGCCGCCGATTCTCCTCTCCGCCGGCCAGGAACTTGTAGAGATCGAGTTCGGGCCGAAGCCCGCGATCGTATTCCTCGAGATGGCGCAGAATGCGATGGTCGTCTATGACGAAACCGCCGCTGACAAACGGGGCATAAAGAACGAAGATCAGCGCGGCAACGACCAGCCCCGGCCGCCGATGCTGCTCGAACCAGACGGCGATCCGATGACGCCCCGCCGACGCTTGATCCGGGGGCTCCATCAGATATCCAGATCGCGGACATGCATGGCGTTGGTCTCGATGAAACCGCGCCGCGTCTCAACATCGTCGCCCATGAGAATCGAAAAGATCCGATCGGCCGAGCGCATGTCGACTTCCAATTGCTCGGCGTCGTTCTGATCCTCGGTGATCTTGACCAGCAGCAACTGGCGCCGCGCCGGATCGAGTGTGGTGTCCCACAACTCGTCGGCGTTCATCTCACCCAGACCCTTGAAGCGCTTCACGGTCGAACCGCGGCCGCCCAGATCGCGGACCGCCTGTGCGACGTGCCGCAGGCTGTCCAGCTCGGTCGAATGATTCTCGTCGCCGTGAAGCACGAACTTGGCCGGAGGCAATTCGCCGGTGACGAGTTCCTCGCGCTTGGCAAAGTAGTCGTCAATGCTCAGGCCATGCTCCTCGATCCAGCGAAGGTTCTTCTCCAGGTTCTTGCACTCGACCAGTTCATGACGGAACAACTTGACCGACTCACCGTCGTTGTCAGCGCCTCCACTGCTCAGGCCGCCGTCGAGCACTTCGAGTTCGCCGATCCGCTCCTGCAACTCGCGGCGGTATTGGTTGAAATGGCTGTCTTCCAGGAAGTATTTCTCGCCTTCCACGCTCACCGCGCGAATGCGCGGCAGCGCGCCGCCGGCCGCGCGCTGGGTGCGGATGAACGCGACTAGGTCAATCCCGCGACGAGCCAGCATGCGGGCCGCTTGGGCAATCTCATCGAGCACCCGAACCAGTTCGCGCAACTCGTCACCCGCGACCACCTTCTCGTCGCCGGTCGGCTGCCCGTTATCACCCAAGGTGCGAATCGCGAGCCGGGCCGTCGCGAGACCCCAATCGGCCAGCTTTCGCTCCAGAATCGCATCGTTCAAGACGAATTCCGATTTCTTGCCCCGCTTCAGCAGGTACAGCGGCGGCTGGGCGACGTACATGAGACCCTTGTCGATCAGCGGCCGCATGTGCCGGAAGAAAAACGTCAGCAGCAGCGTGCGAATGTGGCTGCCGTCGACGTCGGCGTCGGTCATGATGATGATCTTGCCGTAGCGACACTTTTCAGGATCAAAATCCTCGCTGCTCGGTACGCCGCAGCCCAGCGCCCGAATGATCGTGCGAATTTCCTCATGGCTGAGGATCTTGTCCATCCGCGACTTTTCGACGTTCAGGATCTTGCCCTTGAGCGGCAGGATGGCCTGGTTCATCGAATCGCGGCCCTGCTTGGCCGAACCGCCGGCGCTGTCGCCCTCGACCAGAAACAACTCGCTCTCGTCGGGGTTGCGACTGCGGCAATCCCAGAGTTTTCCGGGCAAATCGCCGCTCGACAGAGCACTCTTCCGAGTCGCCTCGCGGGCCTTGCGTGCGGCCTCGCGGGCCGCAGCGGCTGCGATGCCCTTGTTCACCACCCGCTTGGCGTCGGACGGATTCTCCTCGAGCCAGTGGCCCAACTGCTTGTTGACCGTCTGCTGAACGAAGGTCTCGACCTCCGTATTCATCAGGCGATCCTTGGTCTGACCCTGGAAGTCCGGCTCGCGGACCTTGACCGAGACGACCGCGGTCAACCCCTCGCGCCAGTCCTCGCCCTTGAGCTGCAAATCGCCTTTGAGCAGATTCGAGTTCTTGGCATAGACATTCAGCGTGCGCGTCAGTGCCGTGAAAAAGCCCGACAGGTGCGTGCCGCCGTCGCGATTCTTGATGTTGTTGGCAAACGCCAGAATGTTCTCGTTGTAGCTGTTGTTGAACTGAAAGGCGATCTGGCAGCCCGTGCCGGTCTCGTCGTCGCGGCCGCTGAGCACCTGCACCTTGTGCAACGGCTCCTTGCCCTCGTTCATGTAATCGACGAACGACCGAATGCCATCCTCGAAACAGAACTCCTCCTTGCGGCCGTCGCGATCGTCGGCGAACGTGATCCGCAGGCCTTCGTTCAGGTAGGCCAGCTCGCGCAGCCGCGCGATGAGTATCTCCGAGCGGAACTTCACATCGGCGAACACGTCGCTGTCGGGCATGAACTCGACGCGCGTGCCGGTGTGCTTGGTCTGGCCGATCACTTCAAGAGCGCTGACCGCCTTGCCCCGCTCGAACTTCATCTGATAGACGTTGCCGCCGCGCTGCACCTCGACCACCAGCGATTCCGATAGCGCGTTCACCACGCTCACGCCGACGCCGTGCAGACCGCCGGAAATTGCATAACTGTCGCGATCGAACTTGCCACCGGCGTGCAGCACGGTCAGCACGATCTCGAGCGTGCTCTTCCCGTCGATGCGCGGATCCTCGGGAACGCGCTTGACTTCAACGGGAATGCCGCGGCCGTCATCGGTGACCGCGCAACTGCCGTCGGCGTTGATCTTGATGCCGATGTTCTTGCAGTGGCCCTGCAGTGCCTCGTCGACCGCGTTGTCGACGACCTCCCACACGAGGTGGTGCAAGCCATGCAGACCCGTGTCGCCGATGTACATCGACGGCCGCTTGCGCACCGCCTCCATGCCCTCCAGCACCTTGATGCTGTCGGCGCCATACGCGTCGTTCCCGGGGGGTATGATCGGTTTTTCCATGTCAACGGGGGATGGCGTCGCACTGACAGGACGCGGATGAATGGCGTTTTCAGCCATGATGCCTCATTTCAAATTGCCGCCGAATCAACAGATGCGGCGGGTCCATATTACCTGTTCCTCAGGCCCAATCTCGCAACGTGCATTGTCGCCGTTGGAGGGTCTGTTCGCAAGTCTGTAAGTGTCGATGGATGCAATATTTAGCAGGCAATTTCAGGGGGAAATTTCACGCCGCCGCCGGGCACACCCAAGTCGTGGATTCTACCCATCGCCGCAGGGCAAATTTCCGCCCTTCCAGCCGCCTCTGTTGCTTGCCGAATCGTGCCGATCAGCGTCACACTGGCCGCGATGGACGCCATTCTCACCCCCGCCCAACAGTCCGCGCGCGACGCGGCCCTTGCATTCGCCCGCCATGAATTGACCAATGTCGCAATCGATCCGGTCTTCGATCGCGCGGGCTGGGATACGTGCCGGGCCATCGGCGCGACAGGCGTCACGATCCCGCAGGAGCACGGCGGCGGGGGTCAATCGCTCGCCGAATTCGTCGCCATGATGGAGGGCCTCGGCCATGGCTGCCGCCGCATGGGATTGCTGACCGCGATTTGCGCGCATGTCTTCGGCGTCGTCGAGCCGCTGCATGCCGCCGGCACCGAGGACCAGAAAACCCGCTACCTCCGCAAGCTGGCCACCGGCGAATGGGTCGGCGCACACGGCGTGACCGAGCCGCAGGCCGGATCCGATCTGACCGGAATCACCACCACGGCCGTCGCAGACGGCGACGACTGGATCATCAGCGGCGTCAAGCGCTACACGACCTGCGGCGCCGGTGCGGACCTGCATGTCGTGTACGCACGCATGGACGATCCCGATCGATTTCGACTGTCGTGTTTTCTGGTGGAAGCCGGCGCGACGGGGTTAACCGTGCGACAGTTGCCCGCAGCAGGCCTGGCAGGATCAGGCCTCTCGGAAGTGACCTATGACGCCGTGCGCGTGCCGGGCTGCAACATGCTGGGACGACCCGGCGCTGCGGCGATGCTGTTTCAAGGCTCGATCGAACGCGAGCGGGCCTGCATCTTCGGGGCATCGCTGGGTGCCATGGAGCGGGAGATCGAACTCGCCGTCACCTACGCCAACGACCGCCACGTCGGCGGAAAGGCCATCGCCGGCCACCAGGCCGTCAGCCATCGCATCGCCGACATGAAGGTTCGCCTCGATGCGGCGCGACTGTTGCTCTATCGCGTGACGGCGCTGAAGGCCGCCGGCAGGCGTGCCCCGATGGAGGCCGCCGTCGCCAAGCTGTTCATCAGTGACGCCTTTGTCGCCAACAGTCTTGATCTGATCCGCATCCACGGCGGCAACGGCTTCGTCACCGAAGGCGGCGTCGAAGGCTACCTGCGCGACAGCCTCGGCGGCATCATCTTTAGCGGCACCAACGATATTCAACGAAACATCATCGCAGGCTGTCTTGGCTTGCGAGGGTAGATCGGTCCGAAGATTGGTAGACAATCGTGTGCCACTGCTTCAAGCAGTGGGTGGACGAGAGTGCGCACCTGGTAGACACACTGCTCCAAGCAGTGGCACACTCCGAGCGCACACAGTAACGGTAATCGCCCTAACCCCCCTTGATCGCCCCCCGCACAGCCGCCAGCGCCCGCTCCACGCCATCCTTCGGAATGTCGAGATGCGTCACCGCCCGCAACCGCGTCGGTTGCATCAGCCCGCTGAAGCGAACGCCCTGCGACTGAACGCGATTCATAAACTCGGCCCGCGGAATGCCCGTCCCCGCGATGTCGAAGATCACAATGTTGGTCTCTACCGCGGCGACATCGATCTCGATGCCCTTGATCTCTGCCATGCCTCGCGCCAGCGCCGCGGCCTTCGCATGATCCTCCGCCAGCCGTTCGACGTGATTCTCAAACGCATACACGCCCGCAGCCGCGAGAATCCCCGCCTGCCGCATCGCCCCGCCAAAGAGAAACTTGTATCGCCATGCCGACGCTATGAACGCCTTCGACCCCGCCAGCACGCCCCCCGCCGGACACCCCAGCCCCTTCGAAAGATCGATCCAAGCGGAATCAAAAAAGCGACAATAGTCCTTCGCAGGCACGCCGGCCCCCACCACCGCATTCATCAGCCGCGCGCCATCCAGGTGCATCACCAGATTGTGCTTCCGAGCCGTCTCCGCCACCGCCGCGATCGCCGGCACCGGCCAGATCCGCCCGCCCTTGAGGTTGTGCGTGTTCTCGATGCAGACCATCCGCGACTTCGGAAAGTGCGGATCGTCCGGCCGAATGGCCGCCTCGACCTGCTGCGGCGTGAAAATGCCCGACGTGGTCGGCAGGCACCGAAGGCTCGCTCGGCTGTGCACCGCCGGACCGCCACCCTCGAAATGCACCGGGTGCGACTGCTCCTCGATGATCATCTCATCGCCCGGCCTGCAATGCACCGCATGCGCAACGAGATTGCACATCGTCCCCGTCGGTAAAAAGACCGCCGCCTCCATGCCGGTCAGTTCACACACGATCTCCTGCAGCCGATTGACGCTCGGATCCTCGCGCTTCTGTTCATCGCCCACCTCGGCATTGGCAATCGCCTGCCGCATGCCGGCCGTGGGTCGCGTCTGGGTGTCGCTTGATAGGTCAACTGGAAAGCGGGTCACGGAAGGTCTCCGGGGTTCTCAACGTTCCTGTCGCCGATCGCAATGTCGGCTCCCTGGGCCCCCAATCATACGCTGAACCGCTGCGAAACCCCGGGGCCCTGAATCCAATCGCGAAATCCCGGCGAATAGCTTGGCGAACCGCAACTGTGTCCCCAAAACGCCGGTGTCAGGCCCAAATTCGCCCGTGATCATGACCCACTCCGCATCTCCAACGACACCGGCCCGTCTGTCGGCCAATGTGCCCGGCTGCATGCGGCGGATCGCCATTATCGGCGCGGGCATCTCCGGCCTCACCGCCGCTTACCTGCTGGCCGCCGACGCAGATCTCACCATCTTCGAGGCCGCTGACAGGATCGGCGGACACACCCACACGGTGGATATCGCCGGACCGGACGGGACCCACGCCGTCGACACCGGCTTCATCGTCTTCAACGACTGGACCTATCCGAACTTCATCCGCCTGATCGACCGCCTCGGCGTGGCGTGGGATTACAGCGACATGAGTTTCGGCGTTGAGTGCGCCTCAACCGGCACGGCCTACTGCAGTCGATCGTTCGCCGGCCTCTTCGCACAACGGCGAAACCTGCTCCGCCCAGCCTTCCTGAACATGCTGCGCGAGATTCTGCGATTCGGCCGTGACACCCGTTCGTTGCCCGCTCACCTGCCGCCGCACACGACCCTCGACGAATACCTTTCGAAACTTGGATACTCGCGCGCGTTCATCGATCTGTTCATCGTGCCCATGGGTGCGGCGATCTGGTCATCCGGCACGCGCGGAATGGCCGATTTTCCGCTCCATCTGTTCACGCGCTTCCTGCACAACCATGGAATGCTCAATCTGGTGCGCCAACCGCGCTGGCGCGTCATTCGCGGCGGTTCGCGAACCTACCTCGAGCCCCTCACGCGCACATTTCGCGATCGCATACGAACGTCGTCACCGATTGAATCGGTGGCGCGCCGTCCCGACGGCGTTTGGATCCGTCCCCGTGGCGAATCGGAGCAACGGTTTGATGCCGTCATTCTCGCGGTTCACAGCGACCACGCCCTCGCCATGCTGTCGGACGCCACGGCGGACGAACAGGCGATTCTCTCGGCCATGCCCTTTCAAGCCAATGACACAGTTCTGCACCGCGATGCATCGCTGATGCCCCGCAATCGCAGGGCCTGGGCCAGTTGGAACTTCCGCGTGGGAGAAGGCTCGGCCGATCGAGCCACGGTCACCTATCACATGAACCGCCTGCAGAATCTGCGGGCTCGCGAGGAATACTGCGTCTCGCTGAACAGCGTCGGCCGCGTGCATCCGGCCGCGGTGATCCACCGCACGACGTATCACCACCCTGTCTACACACCCGACGGGGTTGCCGCGCGCGCGCGGCGCCGCGAAATCAACGGCGTGAATCGAACCTGGTTCTGCGGCGCATATTGGGGTCATGGATTTCATGAAGATGGCGTGAACAGCGCGCTCGACGTCGCGCGCGATTTTGGAAAGAGCCTGTAACCGTGAACAGTTGCATTTATGAGGGTGTTGTCCGTCACCGCCGTGAGCGCCCTGTCGCGCATGAATTCAAGTATCGCCTGTTCATGATGTATGTCGATCTAAACGAACTGCCCGGTCTCTTTGACGGCCGGTTGCTCTGGTCGGTTGAAGGCTCGACGCCCGCATCTTTTCATCGGAGCGACTACCTGGGCGATCCCGCGATTCCGCTCGACACCGCCGTTCGCGCCCTGGTGTCTGAGCGGCTCGGGCGCAAACCTGCCGGCGCGATTCGGCTGCTGACCCACCTCCGCTACTTCGGTCATTGCTTCAACCCGGTGTCCTTCTACTTTTGCCATGACACGGCCGGCCGGCTCGACAGCATCGTCGCCGAAATCACCAACACCCCCTGGCGGCAGCGCCACGCCTACGTGCTGGACTGCGACGCGAATGCCGCGCGGAACACGCATCGCTTTCGCTTCGACAAGGCGTTTCACATTTCGCCGTTCATGGATATGGATCTTCAATACACGTGGCGCTTTTCGTCGCCCGCGGCGCGCCTCACCGTGAACATGGCCTCGGCCGATCGCGAGGGCCCCTTCTTCGGCGCGACGATGGTTCTCCATCGGCGTGAGATCACCGCGGCCGGCCTGACGCGCGTGCTGCTCCGGTATCCACTGATGACCCTCCACGTTCTGTCTGCCATCTATTGGCAGGCGGCACGGCTTCATCTGAAGCGCGTGCCATTCTTTGCCCACCCCGATTCCGAATGTGCGACCCAGGAGACCCGCACCCCATGAGCGATACGCACTCCATTTCAGAATCCTGCACGCCGGCGCGTCCCGGCTTGTTTGACCGCGCGGCGCGCAACCTCCTGTTCGCCGCCCTCAATCGCATCCGAGTCGGACGCCTTGTGTTGCACGACAACGGCGAGACATTCACATTCGGACACGTCACTCCGGACGATGGCAGGTTCGCGACGTTGACCGTACATGACGCCGCCTTCTACCGCCGGGTGCTGACCGGCGGGCTTAACGGCGCGGCCGACGCCTACATCGATGGACTCTGGACATGCGACCGCCTGACGCACCTCGTTTCGCTGTTTCTGAGCAATGAAGACGCGATGAATGGGCTGGACGCCGGACTGGCGCGCCTCGCGGTCTGGCTGGACCGCATTCGCCACAGCCTCGCTCGCAACACTCCACACGGAAGCCGCCGAAACATCGCGGCCCATTACGACATGGGCAACGACTTTTTCGCCGCATTCCTCGATGACAGCATGATGTATTCGTGCGGATTGTTTGCGCACCCCGGCACATGGCTCGCCGAAGCCCAGGAAGCCAAGATCGAGCGAATCTGCCGACGACTATCCTTGACCGCCAACGATCATGTCATCGAAATCGGCACCGGCTGGGGCGGATTCGCCCTGAATGCCGCCGCTCGCTACGGCTGCCGCGTCACCACCACCACCATCTCGCGCCGCCAGTTCGAATTCGCCCGGCAGCGCGTGCACCAAGCCGGCCTCTCCGATCGCGTGACCGTCCTGTTTGACGACTATCGCTCGCTGTCCGGGAAATTCGACAAACTGGTGTCCATCGAGATGATCGAGGCGGTCGGACACCGCTACTACCCCGAGTTCTTCCGAACCTGCGGGCAATTGCTGAAGCCCAACGGTTCGGCCCTGATCCAGGCCATCACCATCCCTGACCGCCTCTATCGCCAGCATCTGAGAACCAGCGACGTGATCAAACGCTTCGTCTTCCCCGGCAGCAACATTCCGTCGCTCGGCGCCCTGACCGCCGCCTCCGCTGCTTCCGACCTGCGCCTGATCCACTCCGAGGATTTCGGATTGCACTACGCAGAGACGCTGCGACGCTGGCGGCAAAACCTTGCCACCTCCGCCGCGCGACTCCGATCGGCGGGCTACGGCGATGATCTCCTGCGCCTGTGGGAATTCTATCTTTGCTACTGCGAGGCCGGTTTCGACGCGCGTTACATCGGGTTGTCTCAAATGCACTGGGGAAAGCCGGACGTCGCCGCCGCGCCATTCGGAGCCTGGCAATGCGAACACTGATTAACGTCCTATTGTTCTACGGTGCGTGGTTCGCCTGCGTGCTCGGTGCGGCGCGCGGACGACCATCGATCGGAGTATTTGTTGTCGCCGCTCTCGCCATCGTTCACACGACCCTCATCCATCGACAGCGGCCGCAAGCCCTCGTTCTGGCCCTGTCCGGCCTGATCGGCTGTGCCTTCGATACGGCGCTGCTTCAAACCGACATGATTCGATTTTCGGGCCATCCCGCGGGCTCGCTGCTCGCGCCGGCCTGGATGACCGCCCTGTGGGTCGCATTCGCAACGCTGCTCGGCGTCTCCCTTCGATGGCTGCGCGAACGCGAATTGCTCGCGACGGTGCTGGGCGCGGCGGGCGGTCCGGCAAGTTACTACGCCGGACAGCGACTCGGCGCAATTCAATTAGCGGATCCGATTCGAACCAGCCTGGTGGTTGTCGCAGTGGAATGGGCCATCGCGATGCCCTTGCTCTGCCGCCTGTCCCGCCGACTCGACCGCCCGACTCACACAGGGCCGGCCGTATGAACCTCTGGACACTTCTGCTTCAGGGCTGGCTCATTGTCGCGGGCGTCATGCTGGCCCTTTGGCTCGTCCAGCGCAAGACGAATGACGCCGGAATCGTGGACGTCGGATGGGCCGCAAACCTCGGCGTCCTCGCGATCTACTTTGCCCTCGTTGCCGACGGCTGGGCCGTTCGCCGGGTCCTGATGGCGACACTGGTCTCAATCTGGGCATTTCGCCTGGCCGGTTACCTCTTTTTCAACCGCGTACTGGGCAAGCCCGAAGACGGGCGCTATCAGGAGCTGCGCCGCAATCGTCCGCAGGGCGTTCAGACGTTCTTCTTTTTCTTCTTTCAGGCCCAGGGCCTCCTCGATGTCATCCTGTCAATTCCATTTGCGATCATCGCGCTCGATCGCACCGCTTCGATCTCGCCCTGGGAATGGATCGGCGTCGCGGTCTGGCTGATTTCCGTTGCCGGCGAGACCCTCGCCGACCGGCAGTTGGCCCGCTTTCGCGCCGATCCGGCCAATCGCGGGCGGACATGCCGAATCGGGCTTTGGCGATACTCGCGCCACCCCAATTACTTCTTTGAATGGCTGCACTGGTGGACTTATGTCCTTATGGCCTGCGGTTCGCCCTTGTTTTCCCTCACCTTTTTACCCCCCATCATCATGCTCTTCCTCATCGTTAAGGTCACGGGAATCCCGCCGACCGAGGCCCAGGCCCTGCGCAGCCGCGGCGACGACTACCGCGCCTACCAGCGCACCACCAGCCCGTTCATTCCCTGGTTCCCGCGAAAGGACGCGTCGTGAGTATCAACGCCCTGACCATCGACTGGATGGAGCGCGGCCTCATTCCCGATGTTCTCATTCGCGCGGGCATTCGACGCCTGTTGCATCGGCGCCTGGCCGACCTCGCACATGAGTCCGATCCTGACGCCGCGCTGGCCGCCAAACTCAAGTTCATCGAGTCCATGCGGCGCGGCCCCATCGCCCCCGTTCCCGAGAAGGCGAATGAGCAGCATTACGAGGTGCCGCCCGCTTTCTTCGAACACGTGCTTGGCCACCATCTCAAATACAGCTCGGCCTACTGGCCGGACAACGTCACGAGCCTGTCCGACGCCGAGGCCGCGATGCTCGACCTGACCTGTCGTCGCGCGGGCATCGAGGACGGACAGTCCATCCTGGAACTCGGATGCGGATGGGGATCGCTTACCCTTTGGATTGCAACGCACTTCCCGCGTTGCAACGTGACAGCCGTCTCAAACTCCGCACCCCAGCGTGAGTTCATCATGGAACGCGCCCGCCGGCGCGGGTTGTCGAATATCAACGTCATCACGGCCGACATGAACGCCTTCACTGCGGCGGACCGATTCGACCGAATCGTGTCCGTGGAGATGTTCGAGCACATGCGCAACTACGAAGCGCTGTTCGCGCGCGTTGCACAATGGCTCAATCCGCAAGGCCGCTTCTTTCTGCACATCTTCACCCACCGTGTTTACGCCTACCCGTTTGAGGCGGACGGCGACGACAACTGGATGGGGCAGTATTTTTTCACCGGCGGAATCATGCCTTCGGACGACACACCGCTGCATTTTCAGAAGGACTTGCTGCTGGAAGATCACTGGATCATTCGCGGCACACATTACGCCCGCACCGCCGAATCCTGGCTGACAAATCTCGATCTTCGCACGGACGCCGTCCTACCGGTGCTGTCAACGTGCTACGGCCGCACCGATGCGCGACGCTGGCTGCAGCGCTGGCGGGTTTTCTTCATGGCCTGCGCCGAACTGTGGGGCTTTCGCGATGGCACCGAGTGGTTCGTCTCGCATTACTTGTTCTCGAGGCGGTTGCGCAACGCGTAACCCGCCTACCTCGCAATTGTTGGCCTCGAAATCTCTGATGGATATTGCGAAAACGCGCCCAGTAGTCATGACCTCAATGGCGTTCTGCTCAACCACCACGTCAAATCATGATCCGATAACCGATTGGTGACCCAATCTGCACACAGGGCGTGAAGCAGTCGCGGGATTGAAAATGTCGGCAAAATGTGAATGAGCGGCATGTCAACGCCGTCGCTCAAGAAAATGAGACTACGCAGCTTCCAAAAACGCTTTGGGCCACAACGCGGGATTGCTAACATGGACTCCCAGGAGTAGGAATGAAGCGAACCGCTGCAATTCGTCTTGCAATTGCCACATCCGTATTCATGCTCGGTCTTCAAACCGCTTCCGCCCAGTTGATCGCCGGAAACGACTCAACCACGGGGCAGTTGTGGGTCATCGATCTCGCCATCCCGGCCAACACCCGCTCGCTGGTCGGCACGCCCGCGACCGACTTTCAGATCCATGCCATCGCCGCCGACAACGTCAACGGCAACTTGTATTGGATTGACAGCGGCAACCGATTGCTTCGCGCCCCCATCGTCTCGTCCGGCACCCTGACGCAAACATTCATCGGGACCCTGACCGTCTCCGCCACCCCGTCGAATTTCAATTCGCTCGCATGGGATTCGACGGACAGCATCCTCGTGGCCTACCGCAACACCGGAAGCGCCCTCACCGAAGGCTTTTACAGCGTCAACACGACGACCGCGGAATGCACCCTCCTCGCGCTCTCTCCGGCGACAACCGACGACTTCGGCGGTCTCGACTACGACCCCGTGACCGACGCCTACTACGGTGCGAACGACAGCACCGTTGTCGCGAATCGCGGCCTCACCCGCATCAACAAACCCTGGTCCGCGCTCACCTTCACCCTGTTGTCCGCCTATCCCGCGGGTGACACCGACATCGACGGCACCGCCTTCGGCGGCGGCCGCGCCATTCTTGTCAACGACATCGCCAGCCAGGGCGCTTTCCCATACAACCTGTTGACAAATGCCTTCGAGGCGACAATCGCCCTCCCCTACACGACCAACAGTTCCAACGCCGGCGGCGCCTGGGCACCCGGCATGATTCCAGCCCTCACCGGTGCGGACGTCAGCGTGACCCTGACCGACGCGCCCGATCCCATCGTCGTCCCGCCCGGCGGAAACATCACCTACACCATCACAGTCACCAACCACGGGCCCGACGCGGCCGCCGGTGTGACTGTCACCGATGTGCTCCCGGCCAACGTGTCGTTCGTGTCCGTGGATCCGCCCGGCATGCACGAGTCAGGCACAATCACCGCAAACATCGGCGCCATGACCATCGGACAGGTCGTTCCATTCAACCTGATCGTCACGCCGAATGAACTGGCCACGATCAGCAACACCGCATCCGTGACTTCATCAACGAGTGACCCTGTGACCGGCAACGATTCCGCCACGGCCATGACCACGGTTCGCGCGCCGCAGGCAGACTTGGCCGCGGTCATCACGGCGCCGGGCGGTTGCTCTTTGGGAGCCGGCGGCATGGCGCCCTATTCCTTCGATCTCACCAACACTGGTCCGGAGACCGCGGAAAATACACAGTTGGTCGTCACGTTCCCGGCGAATGTCAGTTTCGTCTCGTCCATTCCGCCGCTGGTGTCCGTCGGCAACACGCTCACGCTCAATCCCGGCACGCTCGGCGTCAACGCGACAGCCACCCTCAACGCCAACTTCATGGTGAGCGGAGGCTCTTCGATTGCGATGAGCGCTGCGGCCTCGGGCACCACGAACGATCCAAACGCCGCCAACAACACGACAAACCACGCCATGGCCTTGACGCTGACCGCGCCGACCGCCGCGCCCATCAAGGCCCTCCTCTCGTCGGTCCCATCGAGTCCCACCAGCGACGTGCCCGGCCTCGGCGGCGCGAAGTTCGTCGGCGAGAGTTTCTCGCGTCCCTTTGTGAGTCCCGATGGCACACGCTGGATCTTGGAGGCCGACACCGACCTGCCCGCATCGATTGACGAAGTAATCGTCGCGGGCACGATCGGCGGTACATTCGGCGTCATCGTTCAAGAAGGCGTCACGGTCCTCGCCGAAAGCGATGTCGTCGGCACCATCAACGCCGGCACCGGCATCAACGACGCCGGTCAATTCTGCTTCACCGCCGCCACCAATGCCGCCGCGTCCATGGATGAAGTCGTCGTCAAGTGGGATGGCAACGCATTCGTGACCGTCGCCCGCGAGGGCAACAGTTGCCCGGCCATCGGCGGCGGCGTCACCTGGGGCGCGACCCTCGACGGCGCCACCATTCAGTCCGACGGCAGGGTCTCCTTCTACGCCGCGCTCGCCAACACCGGCGGCACCGCCAACGACACCGGCTACTTCACCGACGATGGAAACACCGTCCTCGCGCGCGAGGGCACAACGGTTCCAACAAATCAAGGCAACGGAACCACATTCCCGTACGACATTTTCCAGACCGGCAGCACCGAGGCCGTCGGGCTTTACCTGAACGCGTCCGGATCGACCTTCTGCGGAGTCATCGACATCGTCACCGCGCCGCTCGCGGAAGACCGCACCCTGGTGGTCGACAACGACATCAAGATCCAGGAAGGCTTCACTCTGCCCGGCAGCGGCTACGCCTCCGTTGTCGCTTCGAACTCACCGCTGATGGACGCCATGATGGCCGACGGCACCTGGTTCTCCTACGGCTCGAATGCCGACGGGCAGGACTGGGTCGTTCGCAACGGCGCGGTCATCGCGCAGACGGGCGACGAAATCGCGCCGGGCGCCGGGCTGTTCTGGGGCGACACCTCCTATGCCCAGACGTTTTTCATCGGCGTCGGCAACAACAACGGCGACTACGTCGTCGGCGGCGTCTTCAACGGCGCAACCGCATGGACAGATTCCAACGCCGGCCTTGTCCTGAATGGGTCCACGATCATCGCCCGCGAGAACGACCCCGTCGATCTCGATGCCAACGGCATGTTCGACGACGGCTACTACATCCGCATCTTTCACGACGACCGCGTCTTCATGACCAACGAGGCCGTCTATATCCTGGTCTCGCTGCGCGACGAAGCCGAAGCACTATGCGCGTTGGGCACACCCAACACCGATCAGGGCTCGGCGCTCATCCGCATCCCCCTGCCGGTCGCGCCCGCCAATCCCGGCGACGTGAATTGCGACACCCGCGTTGACGGACGCGACATCGCGGCATTCGCGGCGGCCCTGCTCGATCCCGCCGGATACCCCACCGCATACCCCGGCTGCAACATCCTTAACGCCGACACGAATAACAGCGGCATGGCGGACAACGCCGACATCCCGTCGTTCATCACGCTGCTCGTCGGGCCGTAGCAGTCCATTCCAGAACCCACCACGCAAGTGGTGGTGACGCAGGCATAATTTCAATTGTCGAGACGCCTCCATGTCATCCGCAACGCAGCCGCGCTTGATCTACCCGAATCCACACGCCCCACCCGCCCACTACCAAGCCTTGACATCCCCGCGTGACAACGCGCCAATGCCCTCGTTCAATCATGAACGAAGGAGAAATGCGCCATGTCCACCGAATCCGGCTGGTATTACGCTCGCGGCAAGGAGCCCGTCGGCCCGCTTTCCCAAAGCGAACTGATCAAGATCCTGCCCACCATCGGCGGGCTTGATGCCATGGTCTACGGCCCCGGCCTCACCGACTGGGTCAAGGCCCGCCACATCGGCGCACTGGCCGGCGCCCTCGGCGCCGCCGGCGCATTCGGCCTGCCCGGCGGCCCGCCACCGACGCGCGGCGCGACCGGCTCGCGCACCGCCGATGAAATCGACTACGAAATCTTCGGCGACGACCTGCAGTTTGTCGAAATCACCCTCGACCCCGGCGAGGTCGTCGTCGCCGAGGCCGGCGCGATGATGTACATGACCCAGGGCATCGAGATGCAGACCGTCTTCGGCGACCCCAGCAAACAGGGCGGCTTCATGAGCAAACTCTTCGAGGCCGGCAAGCGCATGGTCACCGGCGAGTCGCTCTTTCTCACCACCTTCGGCGCCAGCAGCAGCCAGCGCGAACGCGTCGCCTTCGCCGGCCCCTACCCCGGCAAGATCGTGGCCCTCGACGTCGGCCAACTCGGCGGCGAGATCCTCTGCCAGAAGTCGGGCTTCCTCTGCGCCGCGCGGGGCGTGCAGATGGACATCGCCTTCACCAAGAAACTCGGCGTCGGCTTCTTCGGCGGCGAGGGCTTCATCCTCCAGCGCATCCGCGGCGACGGACTCGCCTTCGTACATGCCGGCGGCACCATCGTCCGCCGCGATCTCGGCCCCGGCGAGCGCCTCCGCGTCGACACCGGTTGCCTCGTCGCATTCCAGCCGACCGTCGAATACGACATCACCCGCGCCGGTGGCATCAAGACCAGCATCTTCGGCGGCGAGGGGCTCTTCCTCACGTCCCTCACCGGCCCCGGCTCGGTCTGGCTGCAGTCGCTGCCCTTCGCGAAACTCGCCGGCCGCATCGTCGGCCAGTTCCCCCGCGGCAAAGACCAGGGCTCGGTCCTCGGCGGCATCAGCAACTTGTTTGAAGGAGAGTAAGACGCATCGCAAACAAAAGCATGGGTGAGTGATCGATACGACTGTCATTCTTGTGACATCCGCGCCGATCCTTTGGCCGCCTACTTGATCACTTCCACCAGCGTCTGCCGCTCGAAGCCCGCCGTGCCGTCGCGCAGACGGTGCGTCTTGACGTGCTTTCGGGCCAGCACCCGATCGACCGGAATCGGCGGGGCGTTCTCCGCCTCGTATACATACAAGTAGAGAAACGGCGTCTCCATGCGAAAATCCGCCAGCGCCCGCCCCAGCGCCGGCTCGAGGCCGATCCACGGCGGCTCCTCCGGCGCGCGCTCGAACGCCGACGTACTCGGGGCCATCGCCCGGTCGATCTTGGCCTGCGACCATCCCAGCTTGCGATACTTCGCGCGCGTGGCATCCAGCGCCTGGCGCGCGAGCGCGTGATCGCTCGGCTCATGGATGGCCTCCGGCGGCGCGTATAACCCACAGGAACACACGAACGCGGAAGCGCTGATGTGAAACAACGCCTGATTCGCCGGCAGGAATCGGAGCAGCCCCTTCAAATCCTGCTCCGGACGCAGCACCAGTTCCGGCGAAAGCAGCGCCCTCAACCCCGCCGCCTCCCCAGCCGCCACGCTCACCAGCAGAATGTCGCACATGGCTTCCTCATAGCTGCGGAACCGTCTATTCCGACAGGCAGTCTCGGTTTCAATCTCAGTATCGGCTGGTTCAGATCTTGCGGCACGCGCTCGGCAGATCGACCGCTCGAAGCGCCAAGTCTTCGAATGTACCTCGCGCAGGCCGAATCGTTAGAATCTCGCGACCATTTGAAACCAACCCAGGAGGACGACAATGGCAGCCAGGCAGCAGGCACTCGTATCAATCGGAATTCGCTTTGCGCGGTATTACATCGTCACAACCGCGCTATCGCTCGCATGGGCCGGCGTTGCCCGTGCCGACTCCGTCAACTCGCCCAACATCACCCTGAACGTCGACACCAACCGCACTGGCGGAAACGGCGCCGGCAACGTCTCGGTCGTGATCAACACCGTCACCATCGCCGAGACCATGCTTCCGGAGTATTCCTCCGGCGCGGGCAAGGCGATCTCCATTCAGGCCAGGCCGGGTTTCCAGTTCGATCCGACGTCGAACGTCACCGCCCAGTCGGCCACCATCGGCATCAATGGCGGTGGAATCAACGCTGTGGCCACGGTCACTCCCACCGGCGCGGCCGATGAGACCATCACCTTCAACTTCACCAGCGGCACCAACGTAAACGTGCAGGACATCATCCGCATCAACGGCATCCGCGTTCGGATCATCAGCGCCGCCGGGGCCGCGGGCCCGGCGCAGACCACGCTGCAAGTCACCACCAGTGCCGCCGGCGGCGCTTTCACCAATCAGGGCATCGTGGCGGCCAACATCACCAAAGGCGCGCCGAACAGCCTTGTGTTTGAGGCCCAGCCCGGCTCGACCCAGGCAGCCGGCGATCTCCTGCCGGCGGTGAAGATCGTTGACTTTGGCGGCAACCTCATCACCAATGACGCCCGCAACATCACCCTTGCCATTCAAAGCAATCCCAGCGCCGGCACCTTAAACGGCAACGCCGCACGCGACACGTCCAACGGCGTGGCCACATGGCTCGACGCAGACAACCTGTCCATCAACACAGCCGGCAATGGATACACGCTTCGAGCATCCCATAGCGGCGCGAACTTTCTAACCAGCGATACCGTTGACAGCGATCCGTTCAACATCGTCGCAGGCGAGCCCGATCACCTGGTCATCACCAGGCAGCCCGTGACCACCGCCGCCGGCGCCGACATCCTCATCGATGTGACCGTGCAGGACGCCTTCAACAACACGGTGACACTGAGCACGGAGAATGTCTCCATTGAGGCGGCCTCCAATCCCGGTGGCTGGCCACTGCTCACGTCGACAAGCCTGACGAAGCCCTTCGTGCTCGGCGTGGCCTCCTGGTCGGCCGCGGATGATCTGCGAATCAACAAGGCCGTGGTCGGTTACCGGCTCGCGGCGTCGGGCGTCGGCCAGACGGTATTCAGCGATTCCTTCGACATCGTGCCCGCCGACCCCGCCGCCCTGCGCTTCGTGCAGCAGCCGACGACGGCATTGCAGAATGCGCCGATCGCGCCGCCAGTCACGGTCCAGATTCTCGATGCCTTCGACAACCTCACCACGAGCACCGCAACCGTGAACCTGACGCTGGCCACGGCGCCCTGCGGCGGCACGGTCACCGGCGGATCGGCGGCTGCGGTCGCCGGCGTCGCGACATTTGACGCATTGTCGATTGACACGCCCTGCGAAGGCAACGCCTTGGAAGCCTCGTCGGGCAACCTCGTACGGACGACGTCCGACACGTTTGCCATCACGGCCATCCCCGCCCCGCCGTTCACGCTCTGCGGCATTCCCTGCGGCGCGGGCATCGTGTCGGTCGCCCCGATGATGCTGATTCAAGCGGCGGTCATGCGACAACGCCGCGCGCGCCGCCGGAGCTGATTTTAAAGAGAAGATTGTAGAAATACGAACCTTGGGTGCCATCGCCGCATCGGGGTGGCATGGCCGCGGCCGTTGGCGGCCATGAATGCCGCCCGACCGCGCCAAATTTCGAACCGATACCGTAGTCGAGAACCCCGCTACGCCCCGCACTCCGCCGCATACAGCGGCGAATGCCCCGACAGCACACGAATCACATCATCGGCGACCTGAAACCGGCTCGACGCCGCGTCGATCGTCGCCGCGGCCACGTGCGGCGTGAGCAGGCAATTCGGCGCGCGGCGGATCGGATGGTCCATCGGCAGCGGTTCGATCTCGAACACGTCCAGCCCGGCCGCCGCAAGCCGCTTGGTCTGAAGCGCATTCGCCAAAGCAGCCGTGTCGATCACCCCGCCACGCGAGGCATTCACCAGCATCGCTGTCGGTCGCATCAGCGCCAGCCGTTCGGCGTGCACGAACCGCTTCGTCGCCGGCGACATGGGCAGGTGAATCACGAGAATATCCGCGGCGGCGAGCAACTCCTCCAGACCCATCGACTCGGCCGTAAACTCGACAGGCGTCTTACCAGCCGGATCGTGGAAGATAATTCGCGAGGCGAAGGCCGTCTGCAGCAGGCGCCCCAGCCGCTCTGCCACGGTGTCGATGCCCAGAAACGCAATCGTCTCATGCGCGAGTTCCCGCCCGGCCGGCGTGCGCAGCGCCTCAAACTGACCGCCGCGGAGTAGCCGGTCAAACATGGGCAGCCGACGGTGCAGCGCGAGGATCATCGCCAGCGTGAACTCAGCCGTCGACGTCAACGCCATGTGCGGCGTATAGACGACCGGAATGTTGCGGCGGCCGGCGGCACGAAGATCGATGTGGTCAATGTTGGGAGCGGCCCGGCCGATGACCTTCAATCGATTGCCGGCCTCGATGATTCGAGCAGTAACGTGCGCCTTGTTACGAACGAGCAGGGCATCGGCATCCGGCACGGCTGCCAGGATGGCCTGCGGCGAAGAATCGCTGAGGATGTCCACGTGCCCGAAGGCCTGCAAGCGGGCAATGGCTCCGGGGTCGAACGGCTCAGCCACCACGATGCGGAAAGAAGGGTTTTCCTCCATGAGCGCCTCTCCAGCCGACGCCCCCCCACTCAGCGGCTTATTGGGAGGCCCGAACCCCGACCAAATCGGACTGCTCCCTGTGCAAAAGGTTACATGTCCGGTCGCCAATTGCAAGCATTCTTTTCCGAAAAAGGCCGGAAAATTCGAATATTTATATGCGTATTTTTTGAGCGAGGCGATTACGACAGGCAGATCAGAATCCCCCGCCCCGCATGAGCGGCGTTGGCGACGAATTCCCGCAACTGGTGAAACGATTCACATAGCCAATCGGCGCATTGTCCGGCCGGCTCGCGCTGCCAGATTCCCGGATAGACGCCCTCCCGCGTCATCCGCTGCGGCTCGAACCGCTTGCGAAGCGAAGTCTCGCTCAACGCTTGAATCGCCCTGTGAAATGTGGCAAGTGGCCCGGAGCGAATCGCCCGAACGGGTCCATACCCCATGTCGCCGCCGACGGGCACGCCGCCTGAAAACAGGAAACAAAGCGGCGCTTTTCCCCCGCGCGCCTGACCCGTCAGCAGGAAGTGCAGCCCGTGCCAGGCTTTCTCCAGATCGAGGCTGTCGGCGTCATCCGTCCGGAACGAGTCCGCCGACTCCTCATCGCCCCACGTCAACCGCAAGCGCGGACCACCCACCGGGACTGGGCCCACGCATCGCCCGACCGCCGCAACGCTCCGCATTCCGATTGCATCGAGCACCCGCTCCGGTTCGCGTAAGCACCGATCGATCTGCCGGTCGCTGACCGCATGCAACCGCATCGACATGGACATGTGAATCCGCCCCCCGTGCCACAATGGCAACGATTCGTCCATCGGCGCGGCGTGCGGTCACATGAAGTTCAAAGTGGAGCCCCTGGTTTGCGGTCTCAGCACCCCCCTGCGACCTCTGGATTCATCGATCTGAGGACCAGGTCAGCGGCGGAATTTGCCGGAGATTATTCAATAAATCCGCGACACACAGAGTGAAACTGCGAATCCACGCCGTCCAATTGATTCAACCGGCGCCTTCAGGATTGAGCACGAGGTCCTTCTGCATGGAGAAGATCTGCCAGCGATCCGTGTCGGGGCTCGTCCGCTGCCAACCGACCGAGGCGTAAAGCCTTTCGGCCCTCACATTGGTTCGTTCCACCAGGAGGTACAGCCGGCGTGCGCCGCGCTCACGAGCCGCGTCTTCAATCGCCATCATCAAGTCAGCGCCGACATTGCCGCCCCGAAAACTCGGATGAAGACCCACGACCATCACCACGCTCCCCCATGGAGGAATGGGCACGACTGAGTTCTCGTTGTAGTCCTCCTTGATAAAACGCGCGCGGATCCGCTTGCCCCACCACTTCCACACACCCGGCCGAAACCAGCCCGATCGCACCATATGCCGGGCCAGCACCCTCCGGTTGATGAACGCGTGCGGCGAACGCGTCCCCGGAACCAGACCGGACACGCACAGATAGCCTGCCACTCGGTCGTCCGGTTGATGAATCGCGATCAGACAGAGGGTGTCGCGCTCCGGACGAAGGACGCGTTCCATGAAGACGTCGCGTACACAAGCCTTGCCGAGCAGCGTCTCGACCTTCTGCGGGAAGCAGATTTGATGCAGCGATGCGGCCTCATCGAGGTATTTCTCGGTGAGCATCTCGATTCGAATATCGAAGTGTTTGCGCGCTCGTTCAGACATCCAGTCGTCCCGGAAACGAAGATTCCGCCTCAGCGCGAACCCGAAGCGGTCACCGCCGGAAGTTGCACCGTCCGCACGGACAGGATCGAGGCACAGGCGCGCAGCGCCTCCAGTGTGCGGGCATCCATCTCGCCATCCAGTTTAAGCAGCATGAGCGCCGTGTTGCCCTGCCGCGAGAGCGCCATGTCGGCGATGTTGATGCCGCGATCGCCGAACAGTGTCCCGACCAGGCCGATCACGCCGGGCCGATCGTCATTGAAAATCATGACCATCGTGCCTTCCGGCGTCAGTTCCATGCGATAACCGTCGATGGCCAGCAGCCGCGGACGGCCGTCGGCAAAGACCGAGCCTTCCACCTCGTGCGACTTGCCGCCGCGTTCCATGCGCACCGAGACCCGCTCGGCACGATCGCGCGACGCCTGCGCCGTCCACCGCAGGTCGATGCCACGCTGCGCCGCGGTCGCTTCGGCGTTGACCAGGTTGAGCCGGCCCGACACGTGCGGATTGAGCGCGTCGACCAGAGCCTGAAGCGCAAGCGTCTTTCCAAGCCCCGACAACTCGTCGCCGCCGTAGGTCGTCACGATGAGGCGATCCAGCCCGTCATGACACAGCGGCGCAAGGATCGCCCCGAGCCGCCCGGCCAGATCGAGGTACGCCCGATCGCGCTCGGACAGGCTCGTCGGCAGTCCGGCGACGTTGACCGCGTTTCTAATCGTGCCGCGCACGAGGTAGTCGATCATCGCCTCGACGGCCTCGGTGGAGACCGCCGTCTGAGCCTCCTGCGTCGAAGCGCCAAGGTGCGGCGTGAGCACGATGTTCTTGGCGGTAAGCAGCGGATTGGCGCCCGGCGGCTCGCTGGAGAACACATCAATGGCCGCGCCGGCGATTCGCCCCGCATTCAAGGCATCCGCCAATGCGGCTTCATCAACCAATCCGCCCCGGGCACAATTCAACACCACAGCCGTCTTCTTCATGATGCCCAGCCGCGCCGCGTTGATGAGGTTCTGCGTGTCCGATGACATCACCGCATGCAGCGTGAGGGCGTCCACCTGCGGGAGCATGGCATCCAGATCGCGGCACAGCCCGACGCGCCCGCCCATCGCCGATTCACCCGATTGAAACGGGTCACACGCCAGCACCTTCATGCCGAAGGCCAGCGCCCGTTCGGCAACCGCCCGGCCCACGCGACCCAGGCCGACGATGCCCAGCGTTCTGCCGGCGAGTTGACGACCCATGTAGTCATTCCGGCTCCAGCCGCCGCCCTTCACGTGGGCGCACGCATCCGGCACCTTGCGCATCAGCGACAGCAGCAGCGCCAAGGTGTGCTCGGCAGTCGACAGCGTGTTGGCATCCGGCGTGTTCATAACCAGCACGCCCGTCGCCGTCGCCGCCGCCAGATCGACGTTGTCGACCCCCACACCGGCCCGCGCGATCGCCCGCATCCGCCCCGACTTGGCCAGCACGTCCTTCGTGATCGTCACGCCCGACCGGATGATCATGCCGTCGTATTCGCCGATGATCGCCGCAAGTTCATCCGGCTTGATTCCCGCCTTGATGTCGAAGCTGACGCCCTCGACCTGCCGAAGCATCGCGAGACCCTCTTCGGCGAGCTTGTCGGGAATGAGAATGCGAATCATAGTTGTGTGACCTTCGTCGTTGGATGACTTTTGTGGCTGAACAACCTTCGTCGTCGAATGGCCTTCGTCTGATAACGGGGAGTGCGGACCTCTGGTCCGCATGCCGTTCATTGCCTGCAAAGCCTGCACAACAGGCGCGGACCGGAAGTCCGCACTCCCCATTTTCGACATATTAGTCGCGCAAGTTAGGCAATCGGCCGCACTTCGACGTGAATGACCAGGTCTTTCATGCCCGCAATCTCCGCCACCACTTCCGGACGCGGAATCTCCTCCAGCCGGATCGCCGCGACGCAGGCCTGGGACTGCTGAAAGACCGTGTTGCTCATTTCCTGGACGTTGATGTTCGCCTTGCGGAGCGTCGACAGAACCGACGCCAGCACGCCGACCTTGTCGTGATGCCGCACGACCATCTGACACTTGGCCGGGCTGCGCGTCTCGATGTTCACGCAATTCGGCACCTGCCCGGTCTCGGCGAAGGTCTGAATGATGCGAATCGTCTCAGCGGCGATGGCATTCTGCGCCTGCTCGGTCGAGGCGCCGATGTGATGCGTCCCGTAGATCACGCCGCCGGCCTTGCAGATCGCCGCCTCGAACTTGTCCTTGCCGCCGGACGGCTCACCAGGGAAAACGTCGAGACCGACTCGCAGTTTCTTGCGCTCGACGGCCGCGGCCAGCGCGTCGTAGTCCATGACCTCGGCGCGAGCGGTGTTAATCACGTATGAACCTGGCGCGAGGCGATCAAGCACCGCCGCGTTGATCAGCCCCTTCGTCTCAGGCGCGAGCGCCAGGTGCACGGACAGAACATCGCACTTCGAAGCCACATCGGCGGGCGATTCCGCACGCTCGATGCCAAGTTCATCCGCCTCCTCCTGCGTGAACGATCGGCTCCATGCGACGACGTTCATCTCAAACGCCTTCGCACGAAGTGCCACGTTGCGGCCGATCTGGCCCATCCCGACGATGCCCAGCGTGCGATCCTTCAGACCGCGCGCCTCGGAGTAAATCTTCTTGTTCCAGTCGCCGCTTCGCAGATCGACGGCGCAATCGACGATCCGCCGGTCAATCGCCAGGATCAAGCCGAACGCCAGTTCGGCGACGGCCGCCGCATTCTTGCCGGGGCAATTCGAAACGAACACACCGCGCTGACTCGCCGCCGCGACGTCGATCGTGTTGTACCCCGCGCCGGCCCGGACGATGAGCGACAACTTCGGCGACGCGCCGATCACGTCCGCCGGCACCTTGGTCCCGCGCACAACCAGCACCGAACAACCCGTCCGGACGACCGCATCGCGCAGACCGTCGCCCTCCAACGCCGGCTCGAAGGAAATCTCGTGCCCGGCCTTTTTCAGGCTGTCGATCCCCCAGGTTTCAAACTTGTCTGCAATGAGAATATTCACGGGACACCTCGCGCGCGCTTGAATGACGCAGTGCATCATCGTGCCGCGCGGGCGCAGTTCCGTCAACCGGCGCATAACATCGGGTAGTGATAGAATTTGAGAATTACCGCTCGTTATCGAACAAGTGCGGCCCTGTCCCGATCGAGGCGCGAGGGACGCGCGCTGAAATGGTCATTCCCTTGTCCAATGGTAGATAACCGCCGGTCAGCACAGACGAGCGGTCAATAGCTAGATACTGGCTGATGTATAGCTTTCGAATTCTCGGCACTGTCGAAATGAACTCGGCCTCGCCTTTGGCATTGGTAAACCAATCGCCGACCCAGCCGTCCTGTCCTTGAAGCCTAATGACCGACCCCTCTACTGGCAGTCCCTTCTCATCGACTACAGTTAGCGAAACTGTGCCTTTTGCAGGACCATCTGTCCAAGTGACGCCATTAGCAGCTCCAAGTTGTCGGCCGAATGTCCACCAAATGACGCTCACAAGCGCAATCATGCAGATTGCGATCGCAAACACGGGACGACCGCATTTCGGAAGATCGAGCTTCTGAAGAGTCTGCGACATGTCCGCATATTAGCCGATCGAGCAGTCCATTCGCCAAGTGTCCAGCCAAGATCGGCGAGGCTTATAGTGCATCGTGAACAATGCGAACGCCTGGCCAAGTTTCTCAATTCTCTTCCTGGGGCCGAGACGCTTGGATGATGGTCTCTTCGATCTAGACTTGCCTTCTTTGGCCGCGCCAAACCTTGCGAGTGTCACCGCCGCTGGATGGCGCGTGTCCGGCGTGGCGGCCCCGCTCAATTTAGCGGCTCCCCATTGAGTTTCTCGCCGATAATCTGCTTTAGGTTGGCGCGGGCGATCCGCCAGCCGCGTCACTGCCCCGGCATCTTGATCGGCGTCAATGTCAGCGGCTGTTCGGGCGGCCGCACCACCGCCGGCTTCATGCCCGGCGACAGGTAGTTCGCCACCACGTAGATGTCGATGACCGGCATGAGCGCGTCGTCGGTCTTGACCTGGATCAAGTCGCCCCAGGGCGGCGGCTGATACTTGGGCGGCAGGGTCAATTTGATGGTGTGGGTGACGTAGCTCTTGGCCGCGAAGACGTGGTGCATGCCCGCGGGCGCCGGACCGGGCGGCGTGAGCGTGACGTTGAAATCGGGCCGGCTGGTGGACACGGACGTGACGTTCATCGGTGTCTTGCCGTTGTTGATAATCCGAATATCGCGCTCGGTGGCCTCATCCTTCACCGGGTTCACCCAAAGCGACGGCGGCAACACCTGGATGCGCGGATTGACCATGCACGAAATCGGCACATTGTAGACCGGCACCTCAGGCAGGTTGGTCATGAAAGTCAGTTGTGTATAATTGCTGCCTTCTGGAATCGGCGCTTCGCGCGAGGCCGTGTACTCCCACTGCTGGTTCGGCACCACTTCCTTGAAGTCGATCTTGAAGAACGCATTGGGCGGAATCGGCTGTAGACTGAGCGTCAGCGGCGCCCCGGTGTTGTTGAACATCTTCACCGTCTTGTTGATCGGCTGATCGGGCTGCACCTCGGCCATCACGCCGCCGAGCGGCGGATCAAATACACACACAGTCTTGATGGTGCCCGTGATCAGAAACTGGGCCGACGGCAGCGCCGGATCGTTGGTCTTTACGTCGACCGTAAGCGGGTGCATCACGCCGTTGGGCTTGTTCGTGGTGTTGAGGGTCAACGGGATGCGCCCCTCGCCGCCCGGCGCGACCTCGCGGGTGTAATCCTGCGCCGACGTGCATCCGCAACCAGGCTTGATCTCCAAAACCTTCAGCGGCTCGGTGCCGACATTCTTGAAGGTGAATTCGACGGGCACGCTCTTGCCCATCCAGACCGTTCCAATGTCAAATGTCGATTTTTCAGCGAAGAACGCAGGACCGGACTTCGGCTTGGCCGGCGGCGTCGCCACCGGCGGAGAGGCCGTCACTTTCGAGATCAGGTCCTTCGGCGGCGCTTGATGTTCGCCTGGGGATGGCGGTGCGGCCGAGGAGCCGTTACCGCTGCCGGACGCCGCCTTGTTGTCGCAGCCCGCGGAGCCAACACTGACCGCCGCCAAGATTCCAAAGATTAGACAATGACGAAAAAACATGATCCGCTCGCTCCGGCTGAAGTTGCTGAAATGGAAGACGTTACCCAGTATATTCGACGGCCCCGCCGCCCATGGGGCCAATCGGCGCAACGCGGGCGCAACAAAACCGCGCATGCCTCGCCTTCAAACTGCAAAAAGGACCTCAAACCGTGCGTCAGCGCCGGCGCGGGGCCGCCTTGCGCTTGGCCGGCGCGGCCGACTTGCGGTTCGCCGACGGTCGCTTCGCGGCAACCGCCTTGGAGGCCGCCGGCCGCACCCCGCCACCCACCGTCTTGCGAATGATCCGCACGGCCAGATCCGCCTCGGTCGCGGCCTCAAAACTAAAAAGACCCGTATAGGAATTACCCAGCGACTGGGCCACGAAGAAGTTGATGTTGATCCCCGCCTCGGCCAGGGCCTGCGCCACGTCGTATCCCAATCCGGGCCGGTTTCCGCCGGAGATCATGACGCATGGAAAACTCGACTGGGCCAGACCCGCCGCACGCGCCGCCTTGCGATCGGCAGGCGAACTCACAGGCGACACCTCGACCACCGCACCCGACCGATCCGGCGTGGCATAGCCCATCACGATCTCAAGATCGGTGCCCTTCTCCGCCAGCGGTTTCAGTGCCGCCGCCAGCGATCCGGGGGTATTCGCAGTTTCGGCTCGCCACAGATCGGCTCGTCGTACGGTAATCGCCATGGGTCTCTTCCTGTTCTGATTCGAGTTTCTTTTTCGCTCGATAATGGCCCGCCAGGCGGAGTCGCAAACCAACCAGCATCATCCGCCGTGAAGCTTCAACAGCATCTTCGCCACGGCCGCTCCGACGCCCTCGACCATGCCGCGCGGTCCGGTCTCCTTCAGAGAGCCATTTGCATCAAACGCATCCTGCGCCTTGCCCACCGCCGACTGTTCGGGCACGACGATCACCATGATGTTTCCCAGGATCGCCCGCAAATGCACGAGACCGCGCAAACCGCCCAACGCCCCGGGCGATGCAGACATCAAGCCTGCGACCTTGCCTTTGAAACACGCCAGCGATTCTTCGCCGGGCACCGGCCGCGACGCCCAGTCAATCGCATTCTTGAGCACCGCCGAAATCGAACTGTTGTATTCCGGCGAAGCGATCAGCAATCCCTGATGGACCAGAAGCAGGTCCTTGAATCGCCGCGCCTCCTTCGGCAGCCCGTCCCGCGCCTCCAGGTCGCCGTCGTACAGCGGCATCGGCAGATCGCGCAAATCCACGAATGTCGTTTCAGCCCCCGCCGCCTCAGCCGCAGTGGCCGCCACGCGCACCAACTTCTTATTGAACGAGTCGGTCCGCGTGCTGCCGGCAAATGCGAGTATCTTGGGTTTGGCCATGACCGCCGTGACCTCAAATCTCTATTTCAAGTACTTTCCAAACGCATGAAAATAGCCGTCCAGCATCTGCCGCACTTTCTTCGCCGTCGCGGCCTGAGTGAGTTCGGCGGTTTCCTTCAAGTCCAGCGCCGTCGAGAAGTAGAAGTACTTCATCTCCTCGCGAAAATGCTCGACCGGCGGCTCCAGCCACTCCAACCCCGCCTCCTCGAAACCCATCTCCACGAATTCCCGCATCGTGTCGCCGGACTCCTCGATCTTCTCTTCGAAGTCCTCGCTCTTCCAACGATCGTCCGTCAGAATGCCGACCCGCACCTGGGGAATCTGCGGCCGCACCGCCACCTCCAGCCAGACGCGCGGGTTTTCCGCCGTCGTGAAACGCGTGGCCAGCAGCGAGCCGTCCGATCGGTCATGCCGCGTGGCCGCGGAGAAACGCTCATCGGCGTGATAATCCGCCTCCAGCCGATCGCGGAAGGTCGAAACGTGGTCCAGTTGGGTCTGCGTTAACGGCAAGCCGAATCCTCCTCCATTGGGAACCGCGGCGCGGTTTGATGCGCTGCGGAAGCGTCAAACATCATAATCGAATCACGCGGCGACGGCATCAGCCGGGCGATCGGACGCGGGTCGAGGATCGCTCGCCCAATCGCACGAGAATCCACCGCCTCAGCAGCGTGAGCGGTCGGAAAATCCGCCGATGCCAGGCAATCCAGAACGGCGCCTTGTACGACTCCGCCATCTGCTCCGCCGTGAGTTGATCCGGCCGCAACCGCCGCCAATGCTTGAGCAGGTGATAGCGATCAGACAACTGGAGCGTGCTGAGCACCTTGCGCGGCAGCCACCAGCGCCGCAGGCTGACGGGCGAATAATAGACGGATATCTGAAAATCGATCAGGTGCGGGCGGCCGTCTTCACCCAGCAGAATGTTCTCAGGCTTCTCAAGATCGACATAAGCAGCGCCGCGGGCATGAATCGCATCGATCATCGCCGAGAGTCGCGGAAAAAATTCGTCATTCACCGCGTCGCGCCGGCCCAGCGGCGCTCCCTCAACGTACGCGTGCGCCAGTGCCGACGCACCGTCGTAGCCGAGCCACGCCGGCACGCCCTCGATGTCCGCCATCAGCTCATACATCCGTCCCTCGCGCCTTGTCAGCCACCGACCGATCCAGGCCGTCGGCAACCCGAACAGCGAGATGCACCGGCCCATCTTGAGGACCGCCTTTCCGCTCGGTCCGGAGTAGAGCGCCGTCGCCGCGAAGAAGTCATGCTTGAAGTTTTTGACGAACTCGTACGTCCCCGAGGCCAGCGTAAGGCGCGGCGGCGGCTCGGCGCGCCCCAGCGCTCGCAGCCATGCATGACGTGGTTGACTGCTGCTCATGCCCCTTCCCGATTCCCGTTGGCGCCTTGACCGGCCTCTAATTCACACACCGATTATTAACCCAACGCCGTGGGACCCGCCATGTGACCGATTCATCGCCCGGCGTCCGCTAAAGAATCACGGAGTGTGCGAATGCCCCCAATCGCCTGTGTGCAGATAACTGGACGTGGCGGGTCTGTAAGATTTTCCGCCATCTGTTGTGCTGTTTCCGGAAGCCAATGCTATGATTGGAGTGAACGGGTCGGGAAAAACCAGTTTTCCTAACTTGCGTCTGTTAAAGGCGATAGGCGTCTTCTAACAGGCGGACTAACATCCGTTCGGGTGCGGGACGTCGTCGGATCGGATGGCCGGCCGCGAATTGCGACATGCCGGGAAGGCTTGGGTCGTGGCCGGGAAACACTCAAGGGAAGGGACTGCAGATGTTGCGCGCCAAAGCCTCTTCGTATGGTTTGCTAGCGGTCTATGAGATCGCACGGGAATACAACGTGGGAACTCGAACCGGGGGTGTTCGCGCCAGCGACATCACCCGCAAGTACCGCCTGCCCAAGGCCTACACCGCCAAAATCCTCAGCCAATTGGCAAATTGCGGCGTTCTGAACTCGGACCGCGGTCCGCGGGGCGGATTCCGGCTCAGCCGGGCGCCCGAACACATCAGCCTTTTTGATATTCTGCGCGGCGTGGGAAGCCTGCAGGGTGACGACGCCGACGAAAAGTCGGGCCCGGCCCTGCCGTCTGGTCTCGATGAGGTGGTTCGAAAGACCTCCGACACCGCCCAGCAGCGGCTGCGCGACGTGTACGAAAAAACCACCGTCGCCGACATGCTGAAGGCCGGTTGACGGCCGACACCGCACACCGCCCGGCGCGCCGCCTCGACGCGCGCCCCAACCCATTGCCAACCGAAAAATCCGTCAAGGTGCGGCGGGTTGACTCTCGGCACGAGCCGGCCGCGTGGTCGCCTGCGCAGGCGGCGCGTCGCCGGAAGTGCCCTCGCCGGTCTCCAGCGCGTCGAGTCCCATCTGGAATGCCGCCTCGGCGTGGTACGCGCGGCCTTTGATCTCCCCCGCGAGCAACCGCTCCGCGGAATCGGCGTCGCGCGGGCGAATCTTATCATATTGACGCTTAAAGATATCAAACTGACGCCGCCACGAGCGAAACTGCTCCGCGATGGCATTCCCCACCTGCCGATCGCGCCCGGTCATCGCCGGAACGGCATCGATAAAAAGCTCACAACACGCCTCAGGCGCGTCGAACATCATGTAGACCGCCCGTTCCATCGGCTCGTGCCGCCGCGTCGCCAGCAGCGCCACGGCCAATTCGACGCGAAGACCGGCGTCCTTGGGCGTTTGCACGAGGGCCATCACGCGGTTCGCAATCTCCGGCGACGGATTGTTGACGTGCTTGATCAGGCTCGGCAGCGCGGTTGCACCAAGCTCCTTCAACCTCGCCTGGGCGGCGTTGCGAATGCGAAAATCAGATGAACCGAGTTCCGAAATTAGTTGCGCAATCAATCGATCATCGGGCCCGGTGGTGGGCCGACTGGTGACGGCAAGGGCGCGATTAGCCGGCTGCGATGTCACAGGGGGATCGTCGGCTAGCAGGGATGCGGCGAACAGAACCAAGAGAACTGAGGCGGCCATGGCACGTCATTGCCGCGCGTCCCCGCGGCTCACTTTCCGCAATAGTCGATGATCCGCGCAATCTCGTTCCGCAACTCGCCGCGCGGCACTATTCTGTCAACGTAGCCGCGGTCCAACATGAACTCGGCCGTCTGGAATCCCTCGGGCAATTCCGCCTTGACCGTATTCCAGATGACCCGGGGGCCGGCGAATCCGATCATCGCCTTCGGTTCCGCGATGATCACATCCCCCAGAAATGCGAAACTCGCCGCCACACCCGCCGTCGTCGGATCGGTCATCACCGTGATATAGAGACCCCCGGCATCGTCGTGTCGGGCGATCGCCGCCGACGTCTTGGCCATCTGCATCAGGCTGACCAGGCCCTCTTGCATCCGGGCGCCGCCCGAGCAGGTCACGATGACCACGGGCAGGGATTGGTCGGTCGCCGCCTCGATCGCGGCCGTCACCTTCTCGCCGACCACCGAGCCCATCGATCCCATGACGAAGTACGGATCCATCACGGCCAGGATGACAGCCCGCCCCTTGATGTAGGCGCGGCCCGTAATGACAGCCTCGGTCAAACCGGTCTGGCGCTGAGCGTCGGAAAGGCGATCCTTGTAGCCTTTGCTGTCTGTCCAGCGCAGCGGGTCGGTCGAGACAAGGTCTTCGTTGAACTCCTCGAACGTGTCGGGGTCGGTCAATTGCTGAACACGAGATCGGGCATCGACGCGATAGTGCAGATTGCACTCGGGACAGACGTGCAGCGAATCCTCCAGCAGCTTCCGGAAGACCATCTTGCTGCAGCCCTTGCAACGCATCCAAAGGCCGTCGGGAATGTCAACTTTCGCCATGAATCAAGACTCTCGCATCCCGGCGAACCTCATTGGGATCGTCACTGGTACGGTCAACAAACCGACAAAGCGGCCGACGCCAGCATACCCATGCCGGGAGCCCGATTCTAATCGAAAACACCAGCGAAGTCTGGCCAAAAGTCCGTGGCACGGGGCGACCCCAACTGACCGGAATGCGGCAACAAGCGAGGTAAAAAGGAAACAGGACCCGGGCGATTTTCGCACAGGTCCTGCTGCTGCTAGCAGAAGCAGATTGTCGTATCCGAGCCGGCCAAATCATGTCCGGGCGGCGCGGGGTCGGCATTGCGCTGGGTACACCCGGGTCGAGCGAGGTGACCCGGCGTGCTGCACCCAATCATGACGCATCAGGGGTCAAGCAACCCGTCAAGCGACGGACCGCGGACGCCCCGGGACGTCACGGTCAGTTGCCGGTGAGGAAGGTGATGACCCAGGCAACCGGTGTCAGAATCAGGTCAATGAACGGGTTGAGGTCAATGAGGCCGATGAGGCCCGCGAGAATCAAGTCCCAAGTCATGAAAGCATCCTTCGAAAAATGACCAGCATTCGGATGATTCACGCGAATCATCGAAGTTGATCAGCCAACCAAATCAGGTGAGAAACGTGATCGCCCACGCCACCGGCGTGAAGATCAGATCGAGGAATGGGTTGAGGTCGATGAGACCAATCAGACCGGCAAGAACGAAATCCCAAAATTGCATGTGCTACCTCACTTCCAAAAGGTTCCCGTTCCAATTCATCCGTGAACACACAGCGCTTCCACTCGTGCCGTATCGATCCTTCCAGCGGGAACGCTCCGGAAGCACCGTGTCGCGGGATGACGAGTTTCCGCGCGGGGGCCGAGTCATCACGCGGAATATCGTCCAGTAAACAGGGTGGGGTTTAGGTGTTCGTGCGCCGTCCGCGTGCGATCCTGATGGCCGGGGAAGGGCCAAAACGCAGGCGTTCAGATGGGATTGCAGCCCAACAGCAGCAAAGATTCTAACCCGGCAGTATTGAGAAATGACCTGGCGAGATGGGCGTAAAAACAAACAGGACCCGCGTAAATCAACGCAGGTCCTGCTTAATGCCTTTTCTTAAGGCTGGCTACCGTGCGCACATGCGAAAATCGCCTGCACACGTTGCATGTCTGATTCAGCGATATACGACGCCGGAATCAGGCACACAAACCCGAACGTGAAGCCAGCCCAGCGGGCTGCCGCAGCGCTCGGAAGCCCAACATTAGTTGTTGCGGAAGAACGTGAGAATGTCGTTCAGCACGTTGCCGGGGGCGAAGATTCCCAAGAAATCATCGACGCCGGAAAGACCGGGAAGCGAATCCCAGATCGTCTGAATGACACCAATGATCGTGATGATTGTCTGCCACATGCAAAGTTCTCCTTCGGAGCCTGTGTTCCCGGTTATTGCTTCCAATACGCTGATAAAAGCCAGGCCGTCAATCTGATCCGGTCGTCGGGAACAATCCTACCGGTTCGACAATCGGCCTCGAGCTTGCCGCGCCGCCAAGACGAGGCTGAGTCGGCGACCTCGCCTGACTCATTGGGGGCGAAGTTTAAGGAGGACCTAAACACGGTGTCAATAGTATTCCACGCCTGAGAACCGCTTTTTTTTGGATTCCTAAGGCCCATAACTGCGATGCACGTTTCAGTCACAATTCCCTTGCCTGAAGATTGTTTCTGACGTAACCCATTATTTGACAGTTAGTTACAGCACACTCTGCGTTGCCGTTGCCGGACCCGGCATCTTCTAAGGCAATTTTCAGCCCTGCCGAGCCGCATTTCTTTTTCGTCTATCGACAAAAAAATCAGCCGGCGACCCCCTTTTCATGAGCCGGAATGCCTGTTGCCGGCGGAAATCTTCTCCAATCGAAACCGGGCCACGACCGGATTGTGATCCGATCCCGTCGTTGAAATCGAACCCGCCACCGCCTGATACGACTTCGCCTCATATCCACGCGCCATTCCGGGCGAAGCGAAGATGAAATCGATCAATCCTGCATGCTGGCCCTGGTTGTAGCTGTTCGTCCCCGGCGCAAGATCGCTCAGAAAATCGACAAGTTTCGCGGTTCCCGGGTTGCGGATCATCTGCAGCGGCTTGCTGTCGGCCGTGTCGTTGAAATCACCGCAAATAATGAACTTCGCCTCCGGATCAGCCTTGAGAATCCCACCCAGAACCACCTGAATCGCGCGGGCCTCGCCCATTCGATCCTTCAGCGTCGATTCGGCATCGCCCCGCTTGCTCTTCAGATGCACCACAAAAACATCAAAGGGCGAATAGCCCGGCGGCTCGATTCGAACCTGAAGCAAGTCGCGCCGAAAACGAATCTTCCCGCCCTCGCCATCCTCAAAATCCCGAAACCGATGCGATGTCACCGGTCCAACCGGAAACTTAGACAAAACACCACATTCAATGCCGCGTACATCGTTGCTCTCAAAACTGACCACCTCGCGGTAGCCCATGCCGAACAACTGCCCCCGCGCGAACGCTTCGAGAACCTCGCGATTCTCGATCTCTTCGACGCAGAGCACATCCGCATCGATCGAGCGAATCGACCCCGCCAGGCAGCGCAACTGATCATCCGGCTTCTTCGGTGTCCCCTCATCCTCGCGATAGGGATCATCAAACTCGTCGAACAGGTTCAACACGTTGTACGTCGCCACCGTGACCGTACCGTCAAACGCGCGGGCCGGTGGCGTCGCGGGTTGACTGGTGACCGGCTCCTCCTTGTCGATGATGCGCACCGACGAAGCGCTCATGACCTCCAGCTCAGGCTTGCCGCGAAAGACGCCGATGCGGCCCGTGATCTGCACCAGTTTCCCGCCGTACATCTGGTCGGGTGACTTGGGGAAATTCTTGTAATTCGCCTGTCGAACCACGGCCGTGAACGACCGCCCCGCATCGAAATTGAGAAAGCACAACGCGCCGATGTTCTTGGCCTGCACGATCCGGCCCTGCACGATCACCTTCTCCCCGACGTGCTTGCCCGCATCCTGCCAGTTGATCAGCATCAATCCGCCGGTTGGAGCCCCGGCAGGCTGGGTCTGTGCGACAGGCTGACCAAATGCGACCGGCGCCCACGCGAAAAAGACGATCACGAACCCCTTGCATCGATGCATTTGATTAATTCCTTCCCCCATCTCACAAGCGAAAGCGCCGCGCACCTGGCGATTTGCGCCACATCGGCGGCGCGCGCATCCTCCGACATCGCTTCGTGCAGGACCGCCCTCCCATTGAAGCGGCTAAAATACCGCCGCTGCGCGGCCGAATCAAACAAGGGCGATCGCGGAAATTCCACGCGGCATCCTGTCTATTTCGACGCGCGTGAATCGACCGCAAAACCACGGTGCATGCCACGATGACGACGCTATTCCTCCCCCTCGACCGTCATGCCGCCCTCGTTCGCTCGCTCTGGCGACTGTTCGGCGCCATTCTGATCGGCGGACTCGCCGCGTCGATCGCCGCTCGCATCGACTGGGCCGAGTACGGACGCAATCAGCGAATCGTCGGCGCATCGCTGGCATTCATCCTCGCATGTGTCGCGATACCGGGACTGCTGCTTGCGGTGTCGGGTGTTCGCTGGCTGATCGCAGGGCTTTCGGCTGGCAATGGCGTCGAGCTGAATGACAAGAGCCTGGTCATCCGCGGCGGCCCGTTCGGAAACCAGTCGTTTGACCGGCCGCGCCTAAGACTCCAACTCAATGGCGATCTGTCGCCTGAGGCATGGGCCATGATGCCCGAAGACGCAATCGGCATTGGCCTGACCCACCCCGAATACTCCGGCGACTTGTTTGAAAGGATCCGCAGCCTGCTCGGCGCGCGAACGAATGCATTTGTGAAGTCACTTCAGCAGGAATTCACCGCCGGCACGCTCACCGCTGGTTGAACAGCCTGATTTCCGCGCCCACCCGCCATCACAGAACCCACCACGCAAGTGGTGGACGGCTGGATTAATGGAGTAATTGTTGAGACCGGCGATTCCGCCAACACCCATCACCTCACCACAAGCCGGGCCATGAAATCCGCGTCGATCTTGACATCAGTCGGGCGCGCGTCCGGCGTCAGCGGCTTGCTGAACTTGTAGAACGTCCCCTTGATCGTCCCCATCACCTCACCCCCGATGACCGACGAGATGTCCAGCGTCGCATCATGCGGTTTATAGACGGCATGCGGCGTTCGAACCATGCTTCCCACCGGCGTGAACATCCGACTGCCCATCAGTCGAATCTTCGCGCCGGCAAGCCCGTCAACGTTCGCAATCGTCGTGAACTCCGCAACGATGACGGTCGAGCCATCGTCCGCCCCGCGCGTGGAGGTCAATGACAACCCCAGTCGCTCGCCGATCGGATCGTGCTGCACCACCAGCACCATGTTCGGAAAGGCGATGCTGCGATCGGCCCGAAACTGAAGCGTGTGCAGAATGTCCAACTCCGAGGTGGACGGTCCTGCAGGCCGCGTGGTCGGCTTTTCAGGCGGCGGCGGAATGTCCTCCTCGCAGCCACCGAGGGCGAACGCAAAAAATAGACAAGAATTTAAATAGAGAAATCTTCGACAGCGTGCGTCGACCCCAGTGCAGCTATTAGCGGACCTTCGCATGTCCTGAGTGTGTTCGAGCCCCAGCCATGCGTCAATGCGGCATCGAATCGCGCTTGGCGCTGGCGCTCCGACTCGTTGGGGACTCAAGACTGTCGAAGGGGGTGCCGATAGTAAACGCGAGGCTGTGGGTCTCCCGTTGTTAGACGGGACAGCCTGGCTTGGAGGGTCCGAGTAACGGCGAGCTCGGATCCTCTTTTTTTCTGTCTACATTCAACCGGCAACTTTCGCCGATCGTGCCGCCGATCTTGCGCGACCCGCGCCATTCCCGATCACGCATCAAACGCGGAATCTTCCGAGTGATTCGCAACATGCTCGCCGCGCCCCTGCCGCCGCACCGAGCGCTGCAGATCCTTCACGAAGTTCGCCAACTGACCGATCGTGGCCCGTTCCGGTTGATCATGCTCCAGCCCGAGGAATTGAAAGCCGAGGCCCATGCGGCCCGGCGTTGAAATCGCACAGTGTCGATATTGAGCGTCGAGCATCAGCGCCGGACTGCCCGGCGACACCGTGATCTCAACACCGACCCGATCGCCGATCGACAGCCGCGGATTCTGATCCTGCCGCACGTCCACCTGCACGCCGCCCACTGACACGTTGGACACGCGGCCCGAGCACAGCGGCCAGCAACCCGGCTTGCCGGCCCCCGGCCCCTCCCACAAGCGCACCGCGATGAACCGATCCGCCGGACAGATCACACGCTGATAGGCGCGGCGCTGCAGTTCGTGCATCTGCACCGGCGTCCGCAGGATGATCGTGTCAATCGCCCCGCCGCCGTTTTCCGGACGCTCGGTGCGTCGCAGAGCGACCACCGTGGAGAAAATGCACTTCTTGTGGCTTCGCCTGAAAGACACGCCGACCTGCTGGCCCGGCACGATTTCGACGGCGGCCTGATCGCACCCCTGCGGATGAAGGATCTGGATGACGCGCTGTGCGGGGTCAAACCGCACAAAGGCGGACTTCAACGCAGTCCACGTATCATCGGATCGCACCGAAAGCACGATCGGCGACTGATGCTGTGCCGCCCAGTTCAACGCGGCATCCACATCAGACTTCGCAACGGTCCCACTGCATTCCAAATGGCCCTGCATTCAAGTCCCCTCTGTTCCCACGACCCCGGCATGCACTGGGCATGCAATCAAACGTGTCATTCCCGATTCGTCAGTCACGCCTCGCCGACCGACGCCGCCTCCGCCGAGCGCTCTAGCGCCTCGCGCAGATGGGCACGATCGGCGGCGCATGCTCCACTGTCGTCAAAGGCCAGCCCGAGGATCATGTTCCCCTCGCTGCCCGGCGTCTTGTTCGTGACGTTCGCCGTGATGCGATAGGCTCGTCCCTGCCACGGCAGTTGAAACGCGGCCGTGATCGTCGCGTCCGGTGCGATGCCGCGCGCCGCGTCTGCCGGCACCCGGCACGCCAGTCCGCCCGCGCCCACATTCAGCAGGATCGCAGCGCATCGAAACGGCCCGCCCGCGCTCTGCCAGGTCAGTTCCACCGACGACGACGGCGCCAGCGTCGCGCGAAGCAGCCGGCGTCGCTCGCTCACCGAAATGATCTCGGGCCGGCGCACCGAGATCGCCCGGCTCTCGCCCCACTGCGGCGCGCCCTGGATTGTCGACGAAAATCGATATCGCTTGCCGCCGAAGAACTGCACCTCGCACTCGCCGTTCACAACCGCCGACGGGTTCATCGCATGTTGCCCCGTCAGTTCGATGAGCAGGGCGCGGCCGTCTCCCGACAGAAAGAACCCGTTGACCGACCGCGGGCCGATCGCTGCGGACTCCAGAACGACCTGCGCCTGCCCGCGAATCGCCTGGTCGAGGATCATCTGTGATTGCGTCTGATCGAGCAGCGTGGACGGATTCATGGCCAAGACTCCCATGCAGTGGCCCTGCGCGGGCGCTCAACATTTGCGGACCCCGCGCGGACTGTCGTTGGATTTCTCGGTTTGATGGCTTCCGGGCTTGAGGCGGTCAATCGACCTGGCGTCCGGGTTTGAAGACGGGTTCGAGAACCGATCCCGAAGGAGCGCGGCGCGAGCGCGGCCAGCCGATAATTCAACGCATTGGTGTGCGCCATTTTCGGACGGCCATGGCCCTGCAACTGTTCTGGGACGAGCCGGCTGCAATTCGTGCGTCCCATACGGCAAATCAACCAAAAATCCGCGCCGGGGACTTTCCAATTCGTCGGTTTCCGGGGATAATCACCCGGACAGTCGAGCCGACGCAATGGACTCTCGTCGCGCGGCCCGGGGGACTGTCCACATCGTTCGATCGGTCCGGGTCGCTATTCGTTTGTATCGCATGGATGCCGGCGATCGCAGAATTGCGATCGGAAGGGGAAATCACTGTGCGTCTTTTTTCGCACGGTCGCGTCGGTTCGATGCCGATCGCCCTTCCACCAAGCAGGGAAAGACAGCCAAGCCGCCGCCGCCAGGGGCGCGAGCGCGGTCGGGCTTATCGCGGACGATTCCAAAGTTGGAATCGGACCGACGTCGGAGTCAACGAGGTGGGGAATCAAGCCATGAAGAATTCGAATCGGGTTCACAACACGCGCATCACGCGATGTACCTGCGCGGCGCTCGCGACGATCGCCCTGCTGGGCCTCGCGCGGCCCGCCGCCGCTCAGAATCAGTGCCCGTCGATCACGATCGGCGGCATCACGTTCCCGGCCGGAACGCGCGCCTTCGCCGACAGCGCGTCCGTTTTCTCCGGATCATTTGTCTTCAAGGGTGGCGCGACCAACGTGATTCAGGCCGTCACCGGCACCGACCTGCCGACGAATGTCACAGTCGGTGAAGGCCCCGGCAAGCCCCTCATCGACGTCCTCTTCACCGACAATGTGATCGAGAATGGACCGGGCAACGATCTCGTCATCTTCGAACTTGACGAGCCCAGCCCGATCCAGGTCGCCATCAAGCGCGCCAACGGCACCCTGACACCCTTCCGGTTCTACACCTCCTCTCCGACCGGCGTCGTCGTCAACACGCCAGACGACGGACCGCTCGATCTTCAGAAAGTGCTGATCAACCTCAGCGACTACGGCATCCCCGCCGGCGAGAAGATCAACTGCATTCGTATCTTTTTCGATTCATCAGGTGAAAAGGCCACCGTCACCGTTGTCGGCGGCCTCAACGTACCGCCCTGCGATGACGGCGACCCCTGCACGATCGACACCTGCGTCAATGGCATGTGCGTTTATACGCCCATCCCCAACTGCAATACCCCGGGCGCCTGCTGCACCCCCAACGGCGGATGCCAGGTCCTCACCGGACTTGCCTGCGGCGCCGCCGGCGGCACATACCAGGGCCCCAATACAACTTGCACCGGCAGCACCTGCGTCATCACCGGCGCCTGCTGCCGTGGCGACGGAACCTGCCAGGTCGTGTCCCTCGAAAGCTGCGGCATTCTTGGCGGCAGCTTCCTCGGTTCCGGCACCACGTGCACTGCGAATGGCTGCGCCGCATCGGGTGCCTGCTGCTTCGGAAACGGAACCTGCCTGTCACTCAGCGCCACGGCCTGCTCCATGCAGGGCGGCGCTTATCTGGGTACGAACACGAGCTGTGCTGACAACGCCTGCGGCAACGGCAACGGTGCCTGCTGCTTCAGCGGCGCGGCCTGCCAGCAGATCACCGCGAGCGCCTGCGAAGCGCAGGGCGGCACATTCCTGGGCAAAGGCATTGATTGCTACCAGTGCGCGCCAACCGGCGCATGCTGCCTGCCGACCGGCTGCGTCGCCATCTCACAGTCAAGCTGCGTCAGCCTGGGCGGAACCTACAAGGGCGACAACGCGCCTTGCAGCGAGTGCCCGGCGAGCGGCGCCTGCTGTCTACCCAATGGCAGCTGCACGCAACTCACCCAGGCCGGCTGCACGGCTCAGAACGGAACCTTCAAGGGCATGGGCGTTGCGTGTGGCCCGACGACATGCGTCATCACCGGCGCCTGCTGCCGCGGCGATGGCACCTGCCAGGTAATCTCGCTCGATAGCTGTGCCCTGCTCGGCGGCAGCTTCCTCGGTGCGAACTCGACCTGCGGTCCGGACGCCTGTTCGGTCACCGGCGCATGCTGCCTTGGGGCAAACCCCTGCCAGTCACTGAGCGCCACGGCTTGTGCCGCGGCCGGCGGAAGCTATGCCGGTCCTAACACGAATTGCGAAACGGCATGCAACGCCGTCGGCGCATGTTGCCTCGGCGCCGCGCCCTGTCAGCAGATCTCCGCGACCGCATGCCAGGCTCAGAATGGCACATTCCTCGGAATCGGCATCAGTTGCGCGCAATGCGTGCCGACCGGTGCATGCTGTCTGACCAGCGGCTGCGTGGCCATCTCTCAGGCCAGCTGCGCAAATCTCGGCGGCACCTACCGCGGCGATGGCGTGGCCTGCGCGGCCAACACATGCGACATCACAGGTGCCTGCTGCTTCGGCAACGGCACCTGCCAGGTTGTCTCATTGGAGAGCTGCGGCCTGCTCGGCGGCAGCACCCTCGGCCCCGACACCGTTTGCGGTGAAGAAGCCTGTTCGGCCGTCGGCGCCTGCTGCTTTGGTGGTGCGCCCTGTCAGGCGATTAGTGCAACGGCATGTGCAACGGCTGGCGGTAACTATGCCGGCCCCGGCACCATGTGTGCCACTGCCTGTGACGCCGTCGGCGCTTGCTGTCTCGGCGCCGCGCCCTGCCAGCAGATTTCCGCAACCGCGTGCGAAGCTCAGAACGGCACCTTCCTCGGCGCCGGCATCGGATGCGAACAGTGCGTCCCGACCGGTGCATGCTGTCTGACCACCGGCTGCTCGGCCATCTCGCAGTCCAGTTGCGCCGCCCTTGGCGGAACCTACCGCGGTAATGGCGTGGCCTGCTCGCCCAACATCTGTGCCATCACCGGGGCCTGCTGCCTCGGCAACGGCACCTGTCAGGTCACCTCGCTCGAGAGCTGCGGCCTGCTCGGCGGCAGCACGCTCGGTCCCGATACGGTCTGCGGCCCCGATTCTTGTGCGGCCATCGGCGCGTGCTGCTTCGGCGCCGCGCCATGCCAGGCCATCAGTGCAACGGCTTGTGCCACGGCCGGCGGCAGCTATGCCGGTCCGAATACAAGCTGCGAAACAGCGTGCGATGCTGTCGGCGCCTGCTGCCTCGGCGCAGCGCCCTGTCAGCAGATTTCCGCGTCAGCCTGCGAGGCTCAGAACGGCACCTTCCTCGGCGCCGGCATCAGTTGCGACCAGTGCGTACCGACCGGCGCATGCTGTCTGACGAGCGGCTGCGTGGCCATCTCGCAAGCCAGTTGTGCAGGACTGGGCGGAACCTACCGCGGCGATGGTGTGGCCTGTGCGGCCAATACCTGTCACATCACGGGCGCCTGCTGCCTCGGCAACGGCACCTGCCAGGTGACGTCGCTTGAAAGCTGCGGTCTGCTCGGTGGCAGCACCCTCGGCCCCGACACGGTCTGCAGTGCGGAAGCCTGCACCGCCATCGGCGCCTGCTGCCTCGGCGGCGCACCTTGTCAGGCCATCACCGCCACCGAATGTGCGACAGCGGGCGGCAGTTACGCGGGCGCCGGCACCAACTGTGCCACTGCCTGTGATGCCACCGGCGCATGCTGCCTGGGCGCCGCACCCTGTCAGCAGATCTCCGCGTCGGCCTGCGAGGCTCAGAACGGCACCTTCCTCGGCGCCGGCATCGGATGCGAACAGTGCGTGCCCACTGGCGCATGCTGTCTGACCACCGGTTGTGTCTCCATCTCGCAGTTGAGCTGCATGAATCTGGGCGGCACCTACAAGGGCGACAACGCGCCCTGCACTCAATGCGCGCCGAGTCAGGACTGCAACAACAACAACGTCGAAGACGCGACGGACATCGCCAACGGCACGAGTGAGGATTGCAACACCAACGGCATCCCCGACGAGTGCGAAACCGACACCGACGGCGACGGCATCATCGATGCCTGCGACAACTGCCCCGGTGTGGCCAACCCCGGTCAGGAGGATGGCAACGGCAACGGCGTCGGCGACGTCTGCGAGCCGGTGGGAAGCGGCGTGGCGTGCTGCATGCCGAACGGCTCCTGCCAGGACCTCGCCACCGGTGAAGCCTGCACCGCGGCGGGTGGCCAGTCGAGCGGCGCGGGGACGACCTGTGCCACCACGACCTGCACGCCGTTCTGCGATCCGAACGCCGAGGGAGTGAGCGTGTTGTTCAGCGCGATCTTCCGGGCGCCGGTCTGCGGCGTGGGCTGTCCGACGATGATCATCGCGTCGCTGCTGAGCCTGGTGACATTGCGGATCGGTGTCAGCCGGCGTCGCCGGAAGTAAGAAAGGGAAGAGTACACGGGCCGGTGTCAGTGATCGTCCAACGCGCTCACTGACGCCGGCGCCGAGAAACAAAGGTTGAAAGACATTGGGCCGCCGGAGTAACTTGGCTCCGGCGGATGGGGGATCCAGATATCGACGGACCGGGTCGCCGTGTGCGAGCCGCACGGCGGCCGGCCCGTTACGAGGGAATGAGTCATGCAGGAAGAAGGATTTTTGAGACAGTTTACCGAACTTTGGTTCACGTTTTTTCCCGTGCCCTTCACGCTTCAGTTCTTTGAACTGCTCGCCGTGATCCTGAACGGCGTGGCAGGCGTGCTGGGATTGGACATCAAGTTCATCGGGCTGTGAGCAACCCGCGTTCGGTCTCCACGACAACCAAACGTTCAAGACCCCGCGCACCGAGACTGGGTGGACTCGGCGCGCGGGGTCGCCTTTTCTTTGCGGCGGATCTAGCGCGATTCCGGTCGCCGCGTACGATTGAATACGTGCTCAAGCCTCAATTCAGGCGTATCTACACTCGCGGAATTATGCTGTCTTCGTCGGCCCGGAGCGACTGTGTTGATTTTCAAGAGACAACACGTGGCGACCTCCACGGTTTTTTCTCGCGCAGTATGGCATTGAGGATAGTGAGGAGTTTTCGCATGCAGGCGACCAATGCGACTTTCTTG